>Ga0209102_1000007_pt1 | contig 168246 bp, 148 predicted proteins | sample ConPoolayeHmetaG_FD_185483 | JGI IMG/M metagenome (GOLD analysis project Ga0209102, IMG submission 185483) | Hot spring microbial mat communities from California, USA to study Microbial Dark Matter (Phase II) - Cone Pool mat layer H metaG... ... | reverse complement strand
CTCATTTCTTCGAAGTTTTAGTGCAACTAAGGTTCTATCCTGCCCCGCCAACACTGAAGATTCTGTAGTATTAAGTGGGTACATTGGCAATTCCCATTGAACCATTTGTTGTTCTTGTTGTTCTGGAGTCAAGGCAATTCTAAGAGCGTCAACTTGACTTAGTGCAACGAAAATAACACCCGCTGCTCTTCTTAAAAAATCTCTCCTACTAATCTTCTCGGCAGACATATATTATCCCATAATATCACAATATCCCATAATATACAAGGAGTTTGGGTTAAAAAAGCCCGAGCTTGGCTCGGGCAATACCCAGTATGTTACTCCTACCAGTTTTGCTTTCTGAAGAATCCTCATTACTCTATCCTAACATTATATCAGATAATTCAAGAGATTTTTTTCTTGTTGTATTCTCACAATTAGAGTAACCTTAGGGTGTTTTAGTGAAGACTTTATAATTATTTTAAGTTCTGTTTTGATTAATTCTTTTTGTTGGGTATTTTAGTTAACTTTATTCTAGTCATAGAAAAATTTACTTTCCCGTCTGAGGGATTGTAATGGTTTTGAGAACTTGCATTTGTATTTTCTAGCCTTGTTGGTGGTATAATTTATAAATGCAAAGGTTACAAGGAAATGGTTTTGTGAGTCCAACAGCGGGGCACATGACAGTTGGTAGAATGATTAGTGAGATAGCCGAATTTGTCAGGGATGACCCCAACAGATTTTATCGCTTGGTTATTGGTACTGACTCGCAGGAAAAAAAGATTAATGGCAAGGTAAGTTGCGATTTTGTGACAGCTGTAGTGATTCACAGGGTTGGTCGGGGGGCAAGATATTTTTGGAAGAAGCAAAATGTCAAACTGACCCCGGCTCTACGCGAAAAAATCTACACAGAAACTCTAATCTCATTGGATACTGCGCAAAAGCTTGTTCCCAAAATTCGAGAAGTCATAAGCCCAGCAAAGTATGATTTTGAAATTCATATTGATGTAGGTCCTTTGGGTCAGACAAGAGATATGATTAAGGAGGTTACTGGTATGGTTTCGGGAAGTGGTTTTGTGGCTAAAACCAAGCCCGCCTCCTGGGGGGCTTCATCTGTGGCAGACAAACATACCTAATATAAATTCAAAATTCAAAATTTAAAATTTTAAAATTTAAAATTTATTCGTATAATATAATACTTTTGTGAAAGCTATAATTCCAACAGGGGGTAGGGGTACAAGGATGCAACCCCTGACCTTTTCCACGAATAAACACTTTATCCCCGTTGCCAATAAACCCCTAATTTTTTATCCGATTGAGGCTGTGGCAAAAGCTGGGATAAAAGAGGTTGCCATTACCTATAATCCCGGTTGGTTGGAAATTGTCAAAAAATACCTGGGGAGCGGGGAAAAATGGGGACTGAAGTTTACCTATGTTCTCCAAGAAAAGCCCCTAGGTCTGGCAAATATTTTTCAGGTTTGTGAAGAGTATATTAATGGCGATAGTTTTTTTCTGCATTTAGGGGATAATATTTTTACAGGTGGCATTGGCGAATTGGTCTCTTACTTTAGAAAAGAAAAGCCTTATGGGCTGGTGGCCAAAGTCAAGCATCCTGAAAACTGGAGATTGGGAGTTCCTATCTTTGATGAAAAAGGAAGGCTTATTGACTATATTGAAAAGCCCAAAAACCCTCCAAATGGGTTTGCTATACCCGGTATTTATTTTTTCGACAGCATAATTTTTAATTGCTTTAAAGGGAAAGACAAAATTAAACCCTCCCCCCGAGGTGAATATGAAATTTCGGAGCCATTTAAATGGCTTATTAAAAAGGGTTTAAGGGTGGATGTAGTTGAGTACAAAGATAAATGGCTTGACCCCGGGAAGTTTGAAGACTGGATATCAGCAAACAGGTTCTTGCTCGACCAGAATTTGAAAGAGAATATCCAAGGAGAAGTAGATAAAAACTCCAAAATTGAGGGTAGAGTTGAGATGGGTAGAAAAACCAAGATAGAAGGTTCGCAGATTAGGGGACCAGTTTCTATAGGTAAAAATGTTAAGATTAAAAATTCCTATATTGGGCCTTATACCTCAATTGATGATAATTGTCAGATACTAAATAGTCATATAGAAAATAGTGTCTTGATAAAGGGGGTTAAAATAATCAATATTAAAAAACCAATAGACGAAAGTCTAATTGGAGCTGATACGGAAGTGATTGATATTGATGGCCCAACTGATTGGTTGAAGTTGTTTGTTGGAGAAAAAAGTAGAATTCAAATATGAAGCTCTTGGTAACCGGGGGCGCAGGATTTATCGGAAATAATTTTATTCGATATTGGCTGAAAAAGTATCCAAGGGATAAGATTGTGAATCTTGATAAACTCACTTATGCCGGGCATTTGTCTTCGACAAAAGACTTCTCTTCAAATAAAAATTACTCCTTTGTGAAAGGAGATATCAGAAATTCCAGCTTGGTGGATAAATTGATGCGGGGAGTGGAGGTGGTTGTACATTTTGCAGCCCAAAGCCATGTGGACAGATCTATCTTGGAGCCTAAGGTGTTTGTGATGACGAATGTTGTTGGAACGCAGGTTTTGCTTGAGGCTGCTTTAAAACACAAAGTGAAAAGATTCCATCACGTTTCCACAGATGAGGTTTTTGGAGCATTACCTCTGAAAAGTAAGAAAAAGTTTAACGAAGACACCATCTATAATCCGCGAAGCCCCTATTCTGCCTCAAAAGCAGCCTCGGATTATCTGGTCAGGGCTTATTTTTTTACCTATGGTTTGCCGATAACAATTACAAATTGTTCAAATAATTACGGTCCTTTTCAAGATCCTGAAAAATTTATACCCCGAATGATTACAAGGCTCATAGACGAAGAAAAAATTCCCATCTACGGTGATGGTAAATATGTTCGGGATTGGCTCTATGTTGAAGATCACGCTAGAGCTATTGACCTTATTATTAACAAAGGCAAAGTTGGGGAAACTTATCTGGTTGGAGGATTAACAAAGGATATTTCCAATTTAGATGTTGCAAAAAAGCTTTTGAGAATTTTTGGCAAACCAGATTCTTATATAAAGTTTGTCAAAGACAGGCCGGGTCACGACAGAAGGTATGCGGTTGATTGGACCAAGATTAGAAAACTTGGTTGGAGTCCTAAATACGATTTTTCTTGCGGTCTGGAAGAAACAGTTAGGTGGTACCGAGAAAACGAATACTGGTGGAGACCTCTTAAGGCCAAGGCGGAAAAGCTTTATGCAAAAACAGGACAAATCTAAAAGCGCAATCTCTGAAACTTCAATTCCCGGTCTTTTCAAATTCTTCTGAGATGGAAAAAGAAAGGGGAATAAAAGATGGAAAGGTTTGGAAAGTGAATAAAGAAGATGAATTTATTCGCCAATTGGGTTAATACGAAGCTTTTTGTTTCTCTTCTTTAAAAATATCTGGCCTTCTTTTTTTAGTCTTTTCAATAGCTTTCTCTTGTCTCCATTTTTGTATTTTTGCGTGATTTCCGGAAAGCAAAACCCGGGGAACCTTCAAACCCTTAAAGTTTTCCGGTCTGGTGTATTGTGGATAATCGAGTAGTTTCTCTGAAAAAGATTCGTTTTTTGTTGCTTCAGGTTTTTCCAAGACCCCCGGGATTAGCCGTGTAACTGTGTCCACTATGACCATTGCAGGGATTTCACCTCCAGTTAAAACATAATCCCCAATAGAAATTTCCTCATCAACAAAATTTCTTATCCTTTCATCAAAACCTTCATAATGCCCGCATATTAAAATTATTTGTTTCATTGTTGAAAGTTTTAAGGCCATCTTTTGATTGAAGAGTTTTCCCTGAGGATTTAATAAAATAATTTTTGAATTTTTACTTCCTGCTTTAATTTTAAGCGACTGTAGGGCGTCGTAAATCGGCTGGGGCATCAAAATCATCCCAACCCCTCCTCCATAAGGACGATCATCAACTTGTTTGTGTTTTCCCAATCCCCAATCTCTAAGATTATGGATATTGATTTTGATAAGACCTTGTTCTTTTGCTCTTTTGATTATTGAAGCGTCAAAGGGGCCAGTAAACATTTCAGGAAAAAGAGTCAAAATATCGATTTTCATATTATGCTTATTATATAATAAGGTAACTTAATGAAAGCACAAGAAGTTTTGAAAGAATTTCTCTTAAAGACAAAAGAGATAATTTTCACCCCTTCCTTTTTTTTCAAGAGAATTAAAAAAGAAAAAGGATATTTAAAATCTCTACTTTTCCTTCTATTTTTGACGTCTTTCAGCTTTATTCTAACTGCTCTGGTTGCAATTATTTTTTACAAAGGAACTCCTCCAAAAATTAATTTTATTTTGATAGCTTTTCTTTTTTTTATTTCATCCTTTTTATCAACGCTTATCCTCTCGGCTATTTTGCAAATAATTCTTTTTTTAGTGAAGTCTCAGCAAAAATTTGAAAAAGCCTTTCAGATTCAGGTTTATATAAGAATACCGGGAGCAATTACAGGAGCACTTCCTTATGGAGGGTTGATTAGTCTTATCTGGGGAGGAGTGCTTTTGTATCTGGGAGTTAAAGAGATTTATAGTCTTTCGAAAGTTAAGGCTGTAGTTATCACAGCTTGCTGGTTATTGGTGGTTATAGTTTTGCCAATTCTTCTTTTGAGATTCTTTCCTACTCGTACCTGAGTGCGTCTATAGCGTTCAAACGTGAAGCCCTGATTGCCGGTGCTACTCCAAAGATTATACCCACTGCCGCTGAGACTCCGAAAGCCAGTCCTACTGCCCACCACGTCACCGAGGTTGTGATAAATTTATTTATCAAGGCAGCACCTCCTGCGCCGATTAAAATTCCAATAATTCCCCCTAAGATAGAAAGAACTACCGACTCAACGAGAAACTGAATAAGGATATCTTGTGGTCGAGCTCCAACTGCTTTTCTTAGACCAATTTCCCTAGTTCTTTCTGTTACCGATACAAGCATTATATTCATAATCCCGACTCCGCCTACAACAAGAGATATTCCAGCAATTCCCCCGAGAAAAAGGGTTAAAACTCCTAAAATGTTATTTATTGTTGTTAGAAGACTTGACTGGTCAATCACAGTAAATTCATTTTCATCCAAATCTTTTAATAAATAATTTTCAATTATTTTTTTGGCATCGGCAATGTCTTCCTTGCTTTTTATTTTCACAGCAATAGTTTGGATAGAATCCTGTCCAAAAAGATTTTGCGCGGTTGTAATTGGGATTGCTACAAATTCGTTCACGTCAAATCCAATTCCTCCCGTACCTATCTCTTCTAAAATTCCAATTACCTCAAATTTTCCATTACCTATTGATATTTCTTTTCCCAATGCATCGGATGCACCAAATAGGTCTTCAACCAGCCCTTTACCCAAGACAGCGACTTTGCGGGAGAGATTGACGTCTGAGTCGGTTATGTCCCGCCCATTTGCTACCTTGAAATTAAATAACTTTCCAAAATTTGCACTAACTCCTTCTATTGTTGTGAATTTTGATTCACTTTTATACTTGACGCTTGAGGGCATTTCAATCTGTCCTGTGGCATCTTCGATAATATCTCCCATTTTTCTTAAGTCTTCAATATGTTTTAAAGTAAGTTTACTACCGGCGAAATTCGGCGGCCCTTGGGCAAATTGGCCTTCAGTCAGGGCAAATTTACCAGGAAGAACAAAAACTAGATTAGTGCCCAGAGACTCAAATTGATCTGTGACATATTTTTGTATTCCTTGGCCCAAGGCAGTCAGAAGAATCACAGCTGCCACCCCTATAATAATTCCCAACATCGTTAGAGCCGAGCGTGTTTTATTTCTTAGAATACTTTTTAGGGCTAGAAAAATAATTTCGTCAACTATCATGTTTGTCTCTGATCCTTAATCACAACGCCATCTTTCATATAAACTATTCTCTTTGTATTTTTGGCAATGTTTTGATCATGAGTAACAATCACAATGGTATTTCCTTCATCATTAAGCTGCCTTAAAAGCTTAATTATTTCAACTCCCGATTTACTGTCAAGATTGCCTGTTGGCTCGTCCGCAAGCACAATCCTTGGGTTATTTACCAAAGCTCGAGCGATAGCCACCCTTTGTTGTTGTCCCCCGGAAAGTTGAGTGGGGTAGTGTTCTAATCTGTCTCCGAGCCCCACCCTTTTGAGGGTTTCAATAGCTTTCTTTCTGCGTTCTGAGGAAGAAATGTTGGAATAAACTAAGGGAAGCTCTACATTATCAATAGCAGTTGTTCTGGCCAGAAGATTAAAAGATTGGAAAACAAAACCAATGTGTTTATTGCGAAGAAGAGCTCTTTGATTTTCTGTAAGTTGACTAACGTCTTTTCCATCCAAAAAGACTTTCCCTCTGGTTGGCTCGTCTAAAAGACCGAGAATATGCATTAACGTTGACTTGCCGCAACCGGATGGACCCAAAATGGCCAGCATCTCTTTTTCCTGTATTTTAAGATTTACACCTCTCAAGGCCTCAATAACAACATCCCCCAGATAATAATTTTTGGTAATATCTAGGACTGTTAGAATAGGAGGGTGTTTTGTCATCTATAAAGACTTTATTCGAACGCCTTCTTTTATATCGGCAGGAGGTCTTTTTACAACGACAGTGCCTTCGTCAATTCCGGATACGATTTCCACCAAATTGGTGGATCTTATTCCCGTTTTTACCTCAAACCTTTTGGTAAAGCCTTTGTAATTTACCCAGACAAAGGTTTTATTGTCTTTATCAACAACCGCAGTTTCCGGAACAACTAAAGCTTCTTTTTTAGACGCAATGACAAATTCCGCATCTCCATTCATGCCCAGCCTGTAAACCAAACCTTCTTTTTGTGGCAGAGTAATTCTTACTTTATATGCCGTTCCTCCGCTTGAGGTTGTGGTGCTTAGAAAGTCTATGTGGTTGATTTCACCCTCAAAGACCTGATTGTCAAAGGCGTCAAGTCTGATTTGGGCTTTTTTACCAATCTCAAGCTTTACAACATCGGTTTCGTTTACTTCTGCCTCGAAGTAAACAGTATCGGGATTAACAATTGATATAGCCGGTGTTGAGACCAAAATATTTGCTCCCGGAGTAATTAAACTGTCAATTCTTGAGACAACGCCGTCAATGGGGCTGGTCAAGGTGGCATTTTTTAAATTGAATGAGGTTATTTCTGTTTGCCAGTATGCATAGTCGCGGTTGGCCTCGGCAGTTGTTCTGGTTTCTTTTTGAGTATAGCTTTCATCTGTATCATGTCCTTTGACGCTATCTAAAACTTTCTCAGCTATTGCTTGATATTTGCGAAGTTCCGAGATGGCTTGTTCATGTGCTGCCAGAAGAGCCCTTTTGTCAAGTGAGGCTAGAGCTTGTCCTCTGACTACCTTGTCTCCCTCTTTTACCCCCACCCAATCTACTTTACCCGCTGTCTGAAAGGCCAAAGTTACTGCTTCCTTGGCGTTTACCTTTCCCGAGGCTGTTATGCTTTCGATTATGTCTTCTCGTTTGACCTCGTGAAGCTCTGTTTTAAGAATGTTATTTCGGGATCTAATTAGCTGTATTGTGACAAGAGCGAGTATGATGAAAGTAATTATCAATTTTCTGCGGGAAGTTTTAAAAACTTTTAGTTTAACCATAAATATAGCGTTTATTTTAGCACGCATCTTGTTTTTCCCAAAAGGCTTTTGTTAAAGTTAATATTATGCAAAATATTGTTGTCATAATGCCCACCTATAAGGAAGCAAAGAATATTGTCAAAATGATTCCAGTCCTTTTTGAAGAGGAATTTCCAAAAATTAAGAATGCTCAAATGCACCTCCTTGTTGTTAATGATTTACCTTCTGACGGAAGCCCCGATGATGGTACGGGAGAGATAGTAAGAAAGGCCATGAAAAAATACAAAAATCTTCATATTCTTGAGGATAAGAAACAAGGATTAGGTTGGGCTTACATAAGAGGCATGAAATATGCAGTAGATAAACTCTCGGCAGACGCGGTTATCGAGATGGATGCGGACTTTCAGCATCCGCCGAGGTTTATAAAACCCATGGTTGATGCCTACCTTGCCGGAGCGGATTATGTGATAGGCTCAAGGTATATTCCAGGAGGTTCAGTGCCAAGGGAGTGGGCGCTAAGCCGCAAAGCAGTGAGTTTTCTGGGTAATCTTTTTATAAGGCTAGTCCTTTTAAAACCTTTTTTACATGATTTGACAACAGGATTCAGATTGACCAAAGTCAGGGGGGTTTTGGATAGGATTAATCTTGATAATTTAATGGAGCCAACGCGTTTTGCCTACAAAGTTGATTTGCTTTATCAGAGTGTAAAAAATGCCCAGAAGGTTGTTGAAATTCCTTTGGAGTTTGCCCCAAGAGTTGAAGAAAAATCCAAATTCGACGTTAAAGAAATGGTTTCTACTTTTAAGGTGGCTATTGTCTTGGGAATAAAAGATAAAATAAGATTTATTAAATTTGCCACTGTTGGTTTTATTGGTTATATTATAAATGCGCTAGGACTTGAGTTTTTTTACAGAATTGGAGCAACACCAGCGGTTGCTGCTGGGATGGGTGCTGAACTGGCTATTATCTCAAATTTTACACTAAATAATCTTTGGACATTCAAAGAAGAAAAAATAACTCAATTAGGCAGGTTAGTTAGAAAATTTTTCCAATTTAATTTAACATCCATTGGTGCAATAGTTATCCAGGCGGTTGTTGTCGGATTGGGTACCAGGCTTTTTGGTGAAGAAGTAAGACAGATTATGTTAATTGTAGCAATTGGTTTTTTTGTAATTCCTTATAATTATGCTGCTTATAACATTCTCATCTGGAAAACCTGGAAGATTCCGGGTTTGAGTTGGCTTCAGAAGCTAGTTGGATGAATAATTAGATATTAGTCTTTGGAGTTATAAAAGCTCACCCCAGTTGGATATGGGCATGGTGTTTTGGGAAATATAGGCAAGAGAGAAAAGAAAAACTGGGATAATTATAAATAAAAGAGCGATTTTAAACTCCTTTTTAACAAGATATTTTGCAAATGCCGCGTAGAAAAAGGGGACCAAAGGCAGGCTATAGCGCATCAAATCTCTGTGGGAGACAAATATTATGGAAAGAAAAAAGAACCCAGTATAAAATGCCAAAACTTCTTGCTTTTGCTTGACCAAAGTCAAAACTCCAATTACCCCGATTAGATAAATAAATACGATTTCCTCTAGCCAAAAGGTACCAACCCAGCTTGCAGAATAGTTAAAAATTTGAAAAGGTGGAAAAAAGAGGTGGATATTATCCCCTGAGTGAAAATAGGCAAAAAAATCATTCATTGTAAGTTTGAAAAGGTAAAACACGGCAACAAGCGAAAGTGGTATCAAAAGGACGGGTAGTGTTTTTAATTCGGTGGCACAAGAAGCATCTTTATGAATACTTCCCAACCTCTTAAAGAGTCTGTAGATAGTAACACCCATATAACTTATGAAAAGAATAATTCCTGCGGATTTGGTTAATTGAGCAATAGCCCCCCAAAGTCCTGCTTTAAGATATTTTTTATCTTGAAAGTAATATACTGAGGCAATAATCGAGGCTATAAATAAAGGCTCGGGAGAGCCGACTGAGCGGACTATCAACCACCTTGCTGGAAAAATTGCGAAGGCTGCCGTTAAAAACAAGGCGTTTTTGTCGTCAACGTACTTTTTGATAAATTTATTGAAAAAATAAAGAGCTAAGAAAGAGGAAGAGACTGTGGTTGCTAACATTGCGTAAGGGTAAACTATTCTTAGCGAAGCAACGAGCCTGATTAATAAAGGAAAAAGAGGAAAGTGAGCGGCGTAATATTCGGCGGGAAGCGGAAATGAAAACTTTTCAGAGATTTCCTTGAGATTATAAAAAGTTTTTGCAACGACTATATAAAGTGGTCCGTCGTAGTTACTTGAGATAATTGCCATACCCTCACGGGGCAAGGGAATACCCCAAAATTGCTCTATTCTCAAAAAGAATGGAAGCCATAAAAGGATTGTTGGAATAATTGACAAAGCCAACAAAAAAAGAAGGTGTTTTATTTTTTTAGCCATTCTCTCTAAGATTATATCCAAAGTGAGTCCTTTGTGCTAGACTTAAGGCTGGGTATGTTAAAAAAAATAAGTGAGCTGTCGGTTTTTTTTCCGGCATACAACGAAGAGGAAAACATAGAAAAAATTGTCTTGGATGCCAAAAGGGTTTTGGAGAAGATTGCTTCAAAGTGGGAAATTATCATTGTTGATGACGGCTCGTTGGATAAAACAGGACAAATAGCCGATAGACTTGCCAAACTAGACAAGAAGATAAAAGTAGTGCACCATTTTCCGAATCGTGGATATGGAGGGGCGTTAAAGAGCGGTTTTAAAACCGCAAAACACAAATGGGTAGCGTTTATGGATTCTGACGGCCAATTCGACTTTTCTGAAATCAGAAGATTGCTTAAGCACTATCAAGAAAACGATCTTGTCTTGGGGTATAGACTTAAACGGGCTGATTCTTTTTTGCGCAAAATTTTTACTTGGGGATGGTCTTTTCTGGCTAGAGTTCTTTTTGGTCTTAGTGTTAGGGATTATTCCTGCGGTTTTAAATTAATCAAAAAAGAGGTTTTTGACAAGGTGCAACCCCTTATTGGCGAGGAGAAGGTTACCCAGATAGAGCTGCTTGTAAAAGCAAAAAGGATGGGATTTAGACTTGCTGAAGTGGGTGTGCATCATTACCCAAGAATTGCCGGGAGACAAACCGGAGCAAATCTTAGAGTCGTTTTCAAAAGTATACAAGACCTGTTCAGATTATGGTTTGTTCTCAGAAAATATTATGCAGTGCCTAGAAAAACTTACTAATTGGCTAGTTAAAAACAAAAAAGAGTTCTTAATCCTTCTTACAATTCTTTTAGTTGGGTCTTTTTTAAGATTATACAAAATCTCCGAATATATGACTTTTTTAGGAGATGAAGGTAGAGACGCGATTGTTGTTCGCAGACTCTTGGTTTATGCTGACCCGATTCTAATTGGCCCGGGTACGTCAATTGGCAATATGTATTTAGGACCACTTTATTATTATTTAATTGCTCCCTCACTTTTTATTGCGAATTATTCACCGGTTGGGCCGGCTTTTTTTGTAGCCTTTTTGGGAGTTATCACAATTGCACTCGTTTGGTGGGTGGGAAGAGAGTGGTTTGGGTCTTGGGCAGGCCTGATTTCTGCCCTTTTATATGCTATTTCTCCAACAGTTATTATTTACTCTCGTTCTTCTTGGAATCCCAATATAATGCCTTTTTTTGCTCTGGCGACAATTTGGAGCATCTGGAAATTTTGGCAGGAGGAAAAATTTAAATGGTTGACTGTTGTAGGGGTGTCAATGGCTTTTGTTTTACAATCTCATTATTTAGGTCTTTTATTAATTCCGGTAGTATCTATTTTTTGGTTTTTGAGTTTAGTGAAAGCAAAAAAGCAAAAGAAGTCATACATACTCTATACTTTATGCTCTATACTTATTTTCTCTTTTCTTATGAGTCCACTTGTTATCTTTGATGCAAGACACGGCTGGCGCAATTTTGAGGCGATAAAAAAGTTTTTTTTGGAGCGGCAAGCAACCGTCTCTGCCCGACCCTGGAATGCCTTGCCCAAGATTATTCCTCTTCTTGAGAAGTCTAGTACAAGTCTTTTATCTGGAAGAAATGAGATTATTGGCAAATGGGTCAGTGTGGTCGTGGTTTTTTCAGGATTAATTCTTGCCGGAAAGTCTCGTCTTAAAATTACCCAGAAAGAACATCGCGCTTTTGCACTCCTTTTTATCTGGCTTGGTTTTGCGCTTTTTGGTCTTGGGCTTTATAAGCAGGAAATTTATGAGCATTATTTTGGTTTTTTCTTTCCAGCACCATTTATTTTAATTGCTGGAATTTTGACTCAATTATTGGAAAAAGCAAAAATCCGTGGGAGGTGGTTAGTAGGAACGGCTGTTTTGGTACTGGTTTTTTATAATCTTTCTGAAACGCCCTTAAAATATCCTCCCAATAGACAACTTCAAAGAACCATAGAGATTTCTCAAAAAATTTTTGAAGAGGCAAGGGACACCCCGTTTAACTTAGCCGTTATTGCTGAGAGGAATTATGAAGACGCATATCAATATTTTTTGGAGAAATGGGGAGCAGGGGTGGTTGATATTGATCCTTTAAGATATCAGCAAACAATAACAAATCAGCTTTTTGTTGTCTGTGAAATGCCTAAAGACAAATGTGATCCAACTCATAATCCAAAAGCCGAAATAGCTAATTTTGGTTGGAGTAGGGTTGAGAGTGAATGGGATGTGGCAGGAGTAACTATTTACAAACTTGTTCATTCAAGATGAGTTACAAAAAGGCCATTAAGATAATTGAAAGATTTGAGAAAAACAAGACAGCTTTAATTTTATTGTTGTTACTTTTGGCTTTTGCTTTATTTGTAAGGGTTTATAGAATTGACCAAATTTTAGGTTTTTATTATGATCAGGGCCGGGATGCCCTTGTTATTTGGAGGTTTATTTATAAAGGCGATCCATTTTTGATAGGTCCAACAACAGGGATTGAGGGCATCTTTAGAGGCCCTTGGTACTATTGGTTGATAACGCCAGCGTATATTATTGGTGGAGGTAATCCTATTTATCCTTCAATTTTTCTTTCGCTAACTACAGTTGCCGCAATTGGAATTCTTTACTATTTAGGGAAAGAGGCTCTGGGAGCGAAGACCGGTTTTTTAGCTGTTATCTTTGCTGGTTTCTCTTATTATCTAGTTCTTGCTTCGCGCTGGCTTTCAAACCCCACCCCAATGCTTATTATTAGCACACTTTTGGTACTAGCAATGTACATGGTCACAAAAGGTAAAAAGTGGGCATGGTATTTGATTTCTTTTATGGCGACAATGGCTCTACAGTTTGGTAGTGCTGCCGAAATTTTTTATATTCCAGCAATTATAATATTTGCTTTTTGGCAGAGAAAATTTTTTCCAGAAAAGAAGGCTATTTTCTTTTGTCTGATAATTTTTCTAATCGGCTTTTTGCCCCAGATTTTTTTTGACCTTCTAAATGAAGGAGTGATATCAAAAGCCATAAAAAGATTCTTAATTGAGGAGAAAAGTTTCAGAGCCTCTTTTGGGGAAGTTTTCAGGTTAAGAATCGAACTGTACAAAAGTGTATTTTTGAGCAAAATCTGGCCATCGAATCAGCAGTATTTTCCCCCTTCGATATTTGTCTTTGCAACAATCTTGGTTTTGAAACTCAAAGAACTTTTAAAGATAAAAATCTTTGTGATTACTTCAATTCTTCTTCTCTCAACTATTTTTGGAATGCTTTTTTTCCAAGGGAATTATGGCAATATTTACGACTACTACTTTACAGGATATTATCTTATCTTTATTTTATGGCTTGCGATAATTTTAGGTAGCGTTATCCAGAAGAATTTTTGGGGTTGGTTATTGATAATACCTTTTATTTACTTTTTTTTATCAGATAACATTTTATTGATTAGAAATTACTTGGTTGCCGGAGTGGATGGACCTACTACGATTGCTTTTGGAAACCAAAAACAGGCAATCAACTGGATCTACAATGACGCCAAAGATGAAGAATTTAATGTTGATGTCTATGTTCCACCGGTTATCCCTTATGCATATGATTATCTTTTTAAATGGTGGGGTTCTTGGAAATACAAACGCGAACCTTTGTCAGAAAGGGTGAAACTTTTATATACTTTATATGAGGTAGATCCACCTCATCCAGAAAGACTTGAAGCCTGGCTTTCTCGTCAGGAGGGTATAGCAAAAATTGAAAAAGAAGAGCGTTTTGGAGGAATAGTTGTCCAAAGACGCACAAGATTATGAAAAAAGTATTTTTATCAGTGGTTATTCCAGCTTACAACGAAGAAAAAAACTTAAAGCTTGGAGTATTGGAGAAGGTGGCTAACTATTTAAAAAAACAAAGATATTCTTGGGAAGTAATTCTTGTTGATGATGGGTCGACAGACTCGACTGCAGCTATCCTTGAGAGCTTTGCCTCCAAAAACAAGGGGTTTAGAGTATTAAAGGAGCCACACAGGGGAAAAGGGGGAACTGTCATTGCCGGCATGTTGGCCGCAAAAGGCCGAATAGTTCTTTTTACAGACATGGACCAAGCTACTCCAATTAGTGAAATTGAGAAGCTTTTGCCAAAATTTAAGAAAGGAGTGGATATTGCAATAGGTTCAAGAACCGGGCGCAAGGGTGCATCTTTTGTACGCAAAGCAATGGCCTATGGATTTATGATTTTGAGAACTCTTATTCTGCGATTGCCCTATAAAGATACCCAGTGTGGCTTTAAGGCATTTAAAAAAGAAACAATTAGGCCAATATTTGAAAGGATGAAGGTCTTTCGAGAAAATCAGTCAGTCAAGGGAGCCGCGGTTACTGCAGGGTTTGATTTAGAACTTCTTTACATAGCTAGAAAATTGAATTTTAAGGTTTCTGAGGTGCCTGTTTTCTGGCAAAATGTAGGTGACAGAGGAGAGTCTGGTGTTAATCCTCTAAAGGATTCATGGCAGGGGTTTCGTGATTTAATGAAAGTTAGGATAAATGCTTTTCTTGGTAAATATGGTGTATGACTCTCATAAGAGTGGCAGACAAATGGAAAACGACGACATTTATCTTGTTGTTAATAGTTTTTTTGGCTTTCGTACTTCGGATAGTTAATTTGACAATTCTACCTGTCTTTGCAGATGAGGCAATTTATATTCGTTGGTCCCAAATCATGGCCAACGAGCCGACCTTGAGATTTTTACCCCTTTCAGATGGAAAACAACCACTTTTTATGTGGGTTTTGATGTTCTTGATTAAATATTTTTCCGACCCTCTTTTTGCTGGGAGGTTGGTATCTGTTGTTTCTGGTCTTGGGAGTATATTTGCTATTTTTACACTCTCGCTTATTATTTTTAACTCCAGAAAAGTGGCTCTTGTTTCAACACTTATTTATGCTCTTTCTCCATTTTCTTTGTTTTTCGACAGAATGGCGTTGGTTGACTCAATGCTTTCCTTTTTTGGAATTTGGACCCTGGTTTTTGGAGTGATTACTGCCAAAACCCGAAGATTTGATTTCGCGATGCTTACTGGCTTTTTTTTAGGCTTTGCACTTCTTACAAAGTCTCCTGCCCTTTTTTTCAGTTTAATGCTTCCTTTAACTTTTGTCTTTTTTAGCTTCCAGACAAAAAAAAATAAATTTACAGTAAAGCTTGGCAAGCCGATTCTGCTTCTTGTTGTTACTTACACAATAGCCTACAGTATGTACAACGTTCTAAGATTAGGACCGAATTTTCACTTAATAGCTACAAGGAACCTTGATTACGTTTATCCCATAAGCCATTTATGGCAAAGGCCTCTTGACCCATTTTTACCCTATTTTCACAGAAGCCTGGAGTGGCTTTGGATACTAGGGCCCAGCTTTTTAGTTTTTTTAATATTGGTAAGTGTGGTTATAAATTTTCAAAAGTACCCAAAAGAAATACTTTTTTTAACGCTTTGGAGTTGGCTGCCGATAATAACCCAGGCAATGTTTGCAAAAGTATTCACAGCGCGCTATATCTTTTTTTCTTTGCCAACTCTTTTTATTCTTGCAGGGTCTGTTATTTTGATAAAGAAGAAAGCCTTTAAAATTTTGGTTTGGGGAGTGTTTGCACTTTTTGTTATTCATAGTTTATTAATCGACAGATTACTTTTGGTAAATCCGGGAAACGCGCCACTACCCCAAAATGAACATTCTGGATACTTTGAAGAATGGACTTCTGGAATTGGAATTAGAGAGATTGCCGATTTTATTAGATCTGAACACGACCGTGAGCCAGACAGACAAATTGTGGTTGGTACAGAGGGATCTTTTGGAACACTTCCTGACGGATTGCAAATCTATCTTGAAAATATTCCAAAAGTTACTGTGATTGGAACAGGAAGTGTGAGTATAGATGAGATACCTAGGCAACTTATTGAATCAGCAAAATTCGGAAACAAAACTTATTTGGTTGTGAACAACTCAAGACTTAAAAAAGATCCGGAGGATTTGGGGGTAAAGTTGATTGCGTCATACCCCAAGGCCAAACGAACCGGAGAATCCCACGAAAAGACTTTATATGGTCCACAGGAGATTCTTTATCTTTTTGAAATTCACGATTGATTACTAAAGTATTAACTATTACACAAAAATATGGCTTAGCTTGGTTTTGACTGGAAAGTTTTTGCTGGCACAGCGGCCTTTTATACATTAAAATTGTCAAAAGATGTCAAGAAAAGATAAAATTGCTCTTCTTGTTGTTTTTGTTTTTGGAATTTTAGCTGCAAGAAGCCTTTTTGGGACCGGTTATTTTCCAATGCACGATGATCTTCAACTTATGCGCCAAATTGAAATGGAGAAATGCTTTAATGATGGACAGATTCCTTGCAGGTGGGTACCAGATATGGGTTATGGCTTTGGTTATCCCCTTTTTAATTTTTACCCCCCTCTCCCCTATTTGATAGGGCAGGTGATACGTTGGCTGGGTTTTTCGTTTACTGAGACAGTAAGAGGTCTTTTTATTTTATCTTTGGTTTTTTCCGGGGTGGCCATGTATTTTTTATCCAAAGAATTTTTCGGCAGACTCGGAGGAGTACTATCTGCTGTTTTTTATATCTGGGCGCCTTATCATGCTGTAGATATCTATGTTCGGGGTGCAATGAACGAAAGCTGGGCTTTGGTTTGGTTCCCGCTTATTTTCTGGTCTTCCTATAAGCTTTTAAGCCAAAAGAACAATTTCAAATGGCTGGTAATTTTATCCCTTTCTTGGTTTGCCCTACTTACGTCGCACAATCTTATGGTAATGATTTTTGGTCCTTTTTTTGGAGTATGGAGTATTTTTTGGCTTATCTCAAACAAAGCTTGGAGAAGAATTCCGCAACTTTTAATTGCTGGTATCTGGGCGTTGGGTCTGGCGGCATTTTTTACTGTCCCGGCAATTGCCGAGAATCAGTTTACTCATATAAACTCGACAATAACTGGTTATTATGACTATAAAGCACATTTTGTGAGCGTTCGGCAACTTTTGTTTAGTAGATTCTGGGGTTATGGTCCTTCGGTTTGGGAAGCAAAAGAGGATGGGATGAGTTTTCAAATAGGACATTTTCATTGGATTCTTACAATCTTGATACTTGGACTTTTGGCTCTCAGGTTTTTAAGAGAAAGGAAAATATCAATAATTTACTTTGTTGTTATCGCTGCTATTGCCGGCGGGTGGTTTGTGGCATTTTTGACTCATTTTAAGTCAGTACCTTTTTGGGAGCTTTTAAAACCTCTTCAATATTTGCAGTTTCCATGGAGACTCTTGGCACTTGTGATATTTTTATTTTCCTTTGCGGTTGGGGTGATAGCAGTTTATTTCAACAGAAAGTGGTTTGCTATTTTCATGGTTGCCCTTTTGACAATTAGTTTAGTTGGTTTTAACTGGAACTACTTTAGACCAGAGGGAGGAAAACTTGGGCCTTTAAACGAAGAGGAGAAATTTTCTGGTGTTGCTTGGGAATTACAACAAACGGCAGGGATTTACGATTATCTCCCCAAATCGGCGAAAATTGCTCCAAATGGTCCCCGGAAAGATATTGCGGAATTCATGAAAGGGGTTGGAGAAATAAGCGACGTCAAATATGGCACTGATTGGTTGGGATTCAAGGTAAGAATTGATTCTGAATCAGCAATCCTTAGAATAAATGTTATTAACTTTCCGGTGTGGAGGATATTTGTCAATGGGGAGGAGATTAAAAGTTTTACACCAGAGGAAGAAATGTGGGGAAGAATGTGGATAGAAGTGCCAAGGGGTGAAAAGAGGGTTGTTGCAAGACTTTTTAACACTCCTGTTAGGATAATTTCAAACACCATCTCGCTTGTTTCATGGTGTCTTCTTTTCCTGGTTATATATTTTAAACTTAGAGAAAGAAAATTAAGAGTTTTGCAAAAATAAAACCCAAAGTCGCAGTATTACGGGTAATGCTTTAGCCAAAAACTTTTTTCAATGGTTGTATTTTACGCAGCCTTTATTTCGATAAGAGATTGAGCTGCATTTAAGCTGAGGGTTAGTTTCGTAAGCAACAAAAATAGTGTCTTCAACAGGGTCTTTAATTTCAAATATTTTTGTTAAAAAATGCTCTTGTGCTTGATTATCTGAAATTGCAAGAGCATCCCCGACAAGTATTTGCTTTTCATAGATATCTTCCTGCCAAAATATAGGCCGAGTTTCTAAATTTAAGAATTTGAAGTGGTTGTCAAAGGGCGGATTTTGATAATACTGATTTAAGATATCCTTAGGTATACTTTCTTGAAATTTTTTGGGGTTGACTTTAAGAAAAAAGGCAAGCGCTGCATAGGGAGGCTTGATTCTTGAAGTATCGATGATAAAGTGACTTTCGGGTCTTTTTCTGATCTCCTCTGCCAATTTTTCATAGCCATAGTTCCAATATATTGCTCGCTCTTTAGCAAGGAGTATAAAATAGCTTCGCCAAAGAAGAAGAAGTGATATTGGAGTAATTATTGCCAAAACTAGTGCAATCTGCCTGAGTTTGAGTTTTCTTGCAATTTTGTCAATACCCATGCCGAAAATTAAAGTAAGGGGAAGAAGAAAAGCTATGGCGCGGTGAGTTGAAAAAGGGTCTTTTGTAAGGCTTGCCGGAATTAGGGTTATCAAAATGAGCAAAATAAGAAGTTTCTTTGCTTTTTTGTTTTTAAGCGTAACAAGACCCAAAAGACCAGCCAGATAAAAAATAACCATCCAGGGATAAAAGACTGAAATTTCTGGAATAGATCTTTGTGGGTCCGGATCAGGCGTGAAAAAAAGAGATCTCGGTGAAAGGTAGGTGGTAAATTTGGCAGAAAATTCATGTATGAAAGAAAGCAGTAAACGAATGGAATATGGAAGAATCTTTGTTGTCGCTAGGCTTTTATTTACCAGAGTTTCGCTAAAAAAAAGATCGCTCTTGGGAAAAAAAGCGGGTGTATTAATTAATTTAAGATTTGGAATTTGAGTTAGTAAAAACAGAGAGATTCCTGCAATAAAATACACGAAGGACTTCTTTTCAAAGATTTTTTTCCTAAAAATAATAAAGGCAAAGATTAGAAAAATGGGGGCTATGAATTTTTGTGAAAATGAAGAGTATGTTGCCAGTGAAAAGGTTAGAAGTGTAGGTATTATAAGAATGGTTCTTTTTAAACTTAGTAGAAATAGTAATACCCCCAAACAGAAAAGAAAAAAACCAAGGCTAATTTCGTAGCCGATTCGGCTGTAAAAAAAGTGCCAAGGGGATATTAAAAAAAAGAGTGTTGTGATAAAAGGAGTATATTTTGATTTTGTGATTTTGAGGTTTTTAATAAGCAAAAATATTATAGGGACCGTTAAGACTCCCAAAAATGCAGCAGGAGCCCGAACCGCGAACACGGTCAGACCACCAAGACCAACTGAGAGGGCTGTAAGATAGGTGTAAAGAGGGGGATTGTAGGAGCCATAGAAGCGAAAATATATTGGAAAAGGTTTTTTGTATTCATCTTTGCCCGTTTTTAGTATTGAGTAAGCACTGTACCCGGGCATTGCCTCGTCGATATAAAACCCCGAGGGTACTTTATCAAGTTTGTAAAAATAAAGAACAAAAGCAAATATGAGAAGTAAAAATAAGGATATTAAATCTTTTTTAGACATACGAGAAAGTTTGTATTATTACAAAAAAAGCCGCAATTAAATAAAGGATACTAACCTTTTTATTTTTGATAAGAGAGATACCAAAGGCAGTTATGGTGGCAATAAATGGGAAGACCGAAAAAGGACCTAAAGGATTATCATGACCAAAAAGTGAAGTAAGAAGAAGTGGCAAAAGAAAAGCAAATAAAGATATTTTTAGACTCTTTTTTTGTCTGATTAGCGCTACCGCGCCGGTAAGAAAAGGTGGTAAATAAATATATGGCAATTTTTCTATTTCTTTAATGTTAACCCGGCCCCTGGGATAGTTGCCATAAAAATAAAGATTGATATCAAGAAATTCTCCCAAATTTTTTTGTATTTTTGTTAGGCTGATAGTTTCTTTCCTTTCTTCAAACCAGTGTGCCAAGGGAATCCACAAAGTTTTGTCTCCAAACTTAATAAATATTGGTGGGTATTCACGCAGTCGCATTGCCTGAATTCTTTGTTCATCGTTATCCAGATAATTCAGTGGTTCAATTTTGGTAGTCATATACTGCGCGAAAAGTAGTAGCACAAGACAAACGCCAAAAGTGAGTATTTTTTTTATTTCGCCTTTTATAATTGCTTGGTATAAAGTAAGTGAAGAAAGGATAATAAGAATGGCGAGCACAGGTTTTTCTAGCCATGCTCTGAAAAGCCAAGGACTCGTGAAAAGAACCAGTAATGTTGTGAACATCCTTTTATTATACTTTTGATGATACAATTATCCTATGGGTATGAATGAGCCCGGGGAACACTTAAATCCCACTGAAGAAATCTCCTCAGAGCTTGTAAAAAAAAGAGCGCTAAGAGGTGTTATGACGCTAACCGGCAGGACTTTTTTTTTAAATATTATCTCTTTGATAGCACAGGGATTTCTCTGGGCGTTTTTAAACGAGTACCAATTCGGGGTGTTCTGGGTGGTATCCGCTATCGTGAACTTCTTGGTGTATTTCTCCGACATAGGTTTGGCAGCCGCTTTAATCCAAAAAAAAGACAGACTTACTCAAAAAGACTTGCAAACCACTTTTACAGTTCAGGAGATATTGGTTTTTATTCTGATTCTTGTTCTTTTTAGTGTTACTCCGGTTTTTGAGAGAACTCATGCCCTTCCCCCTGAGGGAAAATTGTTATTATATTCGCTGGCTTTTTCTTTTTTTCTGTCTTCTTTAAAGACAATACCCTCAATTCTTTTGGAGAGGAATCTGGAATTTGGTAAGTTTGTAATTCCTCAGATTTTAGAGAATCTTTTCTATAATCTTTCTGTTGTCTTTTTTGCATGGAAGGGTTTTGGGATAACAAGTTTTAGTTATGCTGTTGTTATAAGAAGTGTTGTTGGTTTGGTAAGTGTCTATTTATTAAGACCTTGGAAACCGGGAATTTCCTTATCAAAAGAATCCCTTAAAAAGCTTTTATCATTTGGTATTCCCTATCAGGCAAATACCCTTTTAGCTGTTGTTAAAGATGATGGTATGACTATTCTTCTTGGAAGCATATTAGGTCCGGCAGGAATGGGGATTTTGGGTACCGCCCAGCGACTTTCCCAATATCCTCTGAGATTTTTTTTAGATAATGTAACCAAGGTAACTTTTCCAGCGTTTTCAAGATTACAAAACAAAAAGGAAGAGTTGGCAAGAGTGGTTACGAAATCGCTTTTTTTTATTACCTTTCTTGTCTTTCCAAGCATTATTGGCCTGGTAATCATCTCCCCTTTTATCATCAAGGTAATACCCAGGTATGCTAAATGGGAGCCAGCTCTTTTACCCTTGAGCCTTCTTTCTATCAACACGATATTTGCTGCCGCCACAACTCAGCTAACAAACCTCTTAAATTCGATTGGCAAAATTAAAATTCATTTTAAACTGATGCTCATGTGGACCGCGTTGACAATTTTAATTGTTCCAGTTTTATCCATTATTTTTGGTGTAAATGGGGCAGCTTTTGCGTTTGCAATAATTAGTCTAAGCTCGGTAGTTGCAATTTACATTAGCAAAAAATATGTTAATTTCTCAATCAAAGAGGGAATTTTAAAGCCCTTGATGGCGTCGTTAACCATGGGACTTATTCTCCTTTTAGTAAGACAGTTTCTTACTCCAAGCTTTTTTTCAATAGCGTTTTTGATTTCTTTAGGTGCCTTTGTTTATCTTATTTTATGTTTTGTTTTGGTTGGCGGGAGTTTTTTAGAAGATGTTCAAAAAAGTATTAAAACCTTTTTTTCAAAATAATTTTTTACTTTTTTTAATTCTCGTCGTCGGAAGCATTTCCTGGTCTTTGGTAATGTTTAAAAGCGGTCTAGTTTATCCTTTTGGAATGGGATTTTGGGGGGCCAATGGCCACGATGGAGTTTGGCATATTGCAATTATTAACTCTTTGGCCAAGGGGTCATGGCAAATGCCAGTTTTCGCAGGAGAGGTACTAAGAAATTATCATTTCGGTTTTGACCTAGTTGTGGCGGCTTTGTTTGTGATTAGTAAAATCCCGATACAAAATCTTTACTTTCAGGTTATTCCTCCTTTACTGGCTATTGCTATTGGAGGCCTTACCTATCTTTTTGTTAAGCAAGTTAGTAGCAAATCCTCGGCATTGTGGTCGGTTTTTTTTGTTTATTTTGGGGGCAGTCTAGGTTGGCTGGTTACACTTGTGAGAACTGGTGAGATAGGGGGGGAATCTATGTTTTGGGCCCAGCAGGCAGTATCCACCCTTATCAATCCACCCTTTGCTTTGTCTTTGTTGATTTTACTTTTGGGACTAATTTTGCTTACAAAATTAGAAAAAGGGCTGAACACCGTTTACTTTCTCATTGTTATTTTTCTTTTTGGTTTGGTGGGACAAGTTAAGGTTTATGCTGGAATTTTGGTAATCTGCGGGCTTTTTGTCTTAGCCCTATACAGTTTTCTCAAAGATAAAAAAGTTTTCCACTTGAAGATATTTTTGGGAGCTTCGTTAGTTTTTGTCATAACTCTTTTTCCATTTCTTAAAAACTCATCAAATTTTTTAATCCTAAATCCTTTTTGGTTTTTGGAAACAATGATGGGTTTGTCTGATAGGTTCTACTGGCCTAAGTTTTATGAAGCAATGGTTAATTATAGACTTGGTAATATCTGGCTTAAAGGGGGTATTGCCTATTTTGTGGCTTTTATTATTTTTTGGTATGGAAATCTTGGAACAAGAGCAGTTTCTGAGATTGTTCTTGCTAAGTGGTTGTTGGAGTTTAAGAAGCTCCAATCGTGGCAAGTTTTTATTGGAACGATTATTTTTTTAGGAGTGTTAATCCCTCTTGCCTTTGTGCAAAAAGGTACTCCTTGGAATACTATTCAATTTTTTTATTACAGTCTTTTTTTCTTGGCACTTCTTGGTGGGATTGGAATGGAGGTAATAAACAAGAAAATAAACTTGAAAGCCCGGATTATTAGTTCTTGCGCTATTGTATTTTTTACCCTACCCACAACTATCAGTACACTTTGGAGCCATTATCTTCCTGCAAGACCTCCAACTAAACTATCGCATGCTGAGTTGGCTGCTCTTGATTTTTTATCAAAAGAGCCAGAAGGAATTATCCTAACTTATCCCTTTGATAAACAAAAAGCCAAGGAAGCTTTAATAGATCCCCCTAGACCTCTTTATCTTTATGAATCAACAGCTTATGTATCCGCATTTTCCGGCAAAAGTGTATATCTGGAAGACGAGGTAAACCTTGAGATTACGGGTTACAATTGGCAGGAAAGAAGGGAAAAGGTTGAGAACTTTTTGCAAACAGCCGATAAAAATGTTGCCAGATTATTTCTGATTGAAAATAGCATTTCCTATATCTACTGGATTAAGGGTCAAAGGGCGCTACTTGGGGAAGGGCAACTGGGACTTGTGAAGATATTTGAGAATGAAGAGGTTGATATCTATAAAGTGGTAAAATAGCTTCATGGGAAAGATTTCAGTGGTCATAAACACCTTAAATGAAGAGAAAAACCTGCCACGCGCGCTTTCCTCTCTTGAAAAATTAGCAGACGAAGTTATTGTTGTGGATATGTATTCAGGCGATGCCACAATAGAAATTGCCAAGAAATTCGGGGCTAAAGTTTATCTACACAAGCCCACTGGCTATGTTGAGCCGGCGAGAAATTTTGCCATTGGTAAGGCAGAGGGCGATTATGTATTTGTACTTGATGCAGATGAAGAACTGCCCTTTTCTTTGGTTAGTAAACTTAAAAAATTAACAGAAGTTGGTAATGCAGATTATTATAAAATTCCTAGAAAAAACATCATTTTCGGAAAATGGATTAGACACGCAAAATGGTGGCCGGATTATAATATTCGTTTTTTCAAGAGAGGTAAGGTGGTTTGGAGTGATGTAATACACTCGGTACCCATGACTAAGGGGATTGGAGAAAATCTTGCCCCTTTGGAGGAGAATGCAATTTTGCACTACAACTACAATTCTATCGAACAATTTGTTGAGAGGTTAAATCGCTATACCTCTTTGCAGGCGAAAAGTCTTGTCAGCGGTGGCTACAGTTTCAGATGGCAAGATCTTTTGGAAAAACCAGCACGAGAGTTTCTTGACCGTTATTTTGCAAGTCTGGGTTATAAAGATGGACTTCATGGACTTACCCTCTGCCTTTTGCAGGCATTTTCAGAATTGGTAGTTTACGCTAAGGTTTGGCAAACTGCTAAATTTCCAAAGAAATCTTTGGTTCTTAAAGAAGTGGTTAATGAGATTAAGTCCCTTGAACTAGAAGTTAACTATTGGCAGGCCGACGCCTTGGTCAGGGAAGGAGGGGGTTTACTGCAAAGAATAAAAAGAAAACTTAAAATTTAATGAAAAGAGTTGATATAGTCATACTAAATTGGAATAGAAAAAATGATACTCTTGAGTGTCTGAAATCCTTAAGTAAACTTAATACTTCTAATTTTAAAATTGAGTTGGTGGTCGTCGACAATGGCTCAACCGATGATTCTGTTGACGCTTTTAAAAAATTAAATTTGTCTAATCTGCGAATTATCAAAAACCAAGAAAACTTGGGATTTGCAGCAGGAAACAATGTGGGTATCAGAGATGCAATAGCAAGGGGCGCTGACTACGTTATTATCTTAAATAACGATACAATTGTGGATAAAAATCTTGCTAAAGAATTTATGCTTGCGGCAAGAAAGTACCCTAGATTTGGAGAATTATCCCCCAAAATATATTTTGCAAAAGGCTACGAGTTTCATAAAAAAAGGTATAGAAAAAGTGAGCTAGGGAGAGTGATTTGGTCTGCCGGCGGGATAATTGATTGGGATAATGTCTATTGCACAAATAGAGGAGTGGATGAGGTTGATATCGGACAATACGATCTTTTAGAAGAGACGGATTTTGCTACCGGTTCTTGTGCTTTTTTGAATGTTCGTGCAATTAGGACGGTAGGGTTTTTTGATGAAAGGTATTTTATGTATTTGGAGGATGTAGATCTTTCTCAGAGAATGAAAAGGAACGGTTGGAAGGTACTTTATGTACCCCGGGCATTTTTGTGGCATAAAGTTGCCCAAAGTTCAAAAATAGGGGGGGATTTAAATGACTATTTTATTACCAGAAACAGACTTTTATTTGGCCTTAAATATGCAACTCCCAAGACAAAGGTTGCTCTTCTGCGGGAGAGTTTACGTTTACTAATTAAAGGCAGAAAGTGGCAGAAAAAGGGAGTTGGTGATTTTTATTTATTGAAATTTGCCAAAGGAAGCTGGAAATGCTAAGCGTTATCATCATTGCCAAAGACGAAGAGAAAATGATTGGTGGGGCTCTTTCATCGGTGTCTTGGGCAGATGAAGTTATTGTAGCTGTTGACCCAAGAACAAAAGACAAAACCGCCCAGATTGCCAGAAAGTTTAAGGCTAAGGTCTTGCATCTAGCAAAAGTAGGTAATTTTTCTTCTCGAAAAAATTTTGTCCATAAAAAAGCTTCCTACAGCTGGGTTCTTTATCTTGACGCGGATGAAAGGATTACCCCTAAACTGGCGTCTGAGATAAAAAAAGTAATTACTAAGGGTAAAAATGAAGATGAAAAAGCGGCTTTTGTTATTCCCAGGAGAAATATTCTTTTGGGTAAGGAGATGAAACACGGAGGATGGTGGCCTGATGGTGTTTTGAGACTTATAAAAAAAGACGCACTTGAGGGTTGGGAAGGAGAGCTTCATGAACAGCCAAGAATTATTGGCAAGATTGGAGAGCTTAAAAACTATATGATTCATATAAGCCATAGAAGTTTGTCTGAAATGCTTGCCAAAACCAATGACTGGTCTGAGATAGAGGCGAGGCTAATGTTTGAGGCAGGGCATCCCAAAATGACTGTTTTGAGGTTTTTAAGTGCTATGTTTCGTGAGTTTTGCTACAGGGGGATAGTTAAACTGGGTTTTTTGGATGGCACTGTTGGGGTAATTGAAATTATTTATCAAGTATTTAGCCGATTTATATCCTACGCAAAACTTTGGGAGATGCAAAACAATGCGCGCCGGAATTTATAACCCTTATCTTGATACCCTTGGCGGGGGCGAACGCTACACAATGGCGGTGGCAACTACCTTGGTTGAAAAAAATTACAAAGTTGAAGTCGAATGGCCAGATTCATCAATAAAAAGTAAACTTCAAGACAGGTTTGGAATTGATTTAACAGATATTCAATTTGTAGATGATATTAAAAGGGGGGATGCTTATGACCTTTGTTTTTGGTTATCTGATGGAAGTATTCCCCTTCTTAAGGCGAGAAAAAATTTTTTGCACTTTCAGGTTCCTTTCCAGAAAGTGGGCGGCTTAACGCTTTTTAATAAGATGAAGCTTTTTCGGATAGATAAAGTTATCTGTAATTCATTTTTTACCAAACAATTTATTGATAAAGAGTTTGGAGTTGAGAGTGTGGTTGTTTATCCTCCAATTGACACCAAAAAAATTAAACCCCTTAAAAAAGAAAATCTGATTTTGAGTATTGGAAGATTTTCCCAACTTTTACAATCCAAAAGGCAAGATATTTTAATTGAAATTTTTAAAAAGCTTTATGATGGAGGTTTTAAAGACTGGAAGTTAGTCTTGGCGGGCGGAACTGAGGTTGGAGTTGGAGGTTACCTTGAGAGTTTGAAAAAAAGCTCACAAGGTTACCCTGTTAGGATTATCGAAAGACCCAGTTTTGAGACAGTTTTAAATCTTTACGGAAGGGCCAAAATATTTTGGTCTGCAAGCGGTTACGGAGTGGACGAGAGAACTGAGCCTATGAAAGTTGAACATTTTGGTATTACAGTTGTTGAGTCGATGGCGGCCGGATGTGTGCCGGTTGTTTATGCTGCCGGTGGTCACAAAGAAACGGTTAGCGGGGAAAGTGGATTTTTATGGAAAGATAAAGGTAAGTTGCAGGAAATTTCATCTCAACTTATGACAGACGACGGACTGCTAAAAAAAATAAGTATTAATGCCCAAAAACAAAGCCAGACTTTTGGTTATGACAAATTTACAAAAAATTTTAGCTCTCTCCTTTAGAAAAATCTGGCCACTAATTTTTATAGGTTTTTTTGTTTTTGTCTTTTTTTGGAAAGTTTTTTTCCAAAAACTTGTTCCCCTGCCGGCTGATCTTATTACTGGGGCTTATTACCCTTGGCTGGATTATATTTGGCCCGGATTTCCGGCCGGAGTACCGGTAAAAAACCCCATCACTTCAGATGTGGTTTCGGTTATTTATCCACTTAGGATGTATGCTATTGATTTAATCAAAAAGGGAGAATTGCCACTTTGGAACCCATTAATGTTTGGGGGTTATCCTCTTTTGGCAAACTTTCAAGTTGCTATTTTTTCACCTACAATTTTTTATTACATTTTTCTTCCTCAGATTTCTGCTTGGAGTTTGCAAGTTATAAGTCAACCTTTTTTAAGTGCGTTGTTTGCCTATCTTCTTTTTAGACACTTTAAAGTTAGTCAATTTGCAAGTGTCGTTGGTGGAATATTTTTTGCTTTTTCTGGATTTAATATTATTTGGTTAGAGTGGAATGCTCACTCTTTATCGGCCTCTTTTATTGCCCTTCTTATAATGCTTGCGGATAAATTTTTTTTCAGTCGGAAGATTTATCTTGGGGTTTTGTTTTCGGTGGTTGTTTGTCTACAGATATTTTCTGGTTATCCTCAGATTTTTCTTTATAGCATGCTTTCAATCTTTATTCTTTGTTTTTTTAGATTAAAGAGGGCAGGGATAAGCGGGATAATTCTAATTTTGCTATTTGCCACACTTGGATTGCTGCTTTCAGCTATCCAAACTTTTCCAGCAATTGAACTTTTAGTCAATTCTCAAAGAGCAGAAGAAGTTCTTTCAGTTGATCTTCAGTTTTTACCATGGCAAAACCTTATCGCTTTTTTGGCTCCTGATTATTTTGGAAATCACACAACCGGTAATTTTTGGGGCAAGGGCAATTACACCAATAATGCCCTTTACAGCGGAGCAACAACTTTTATTTTAGCTCTTATCGCAATAAAAAAATTAAAGCGCAGAAAAAAAGTGTGTTATTTTCTTTTTATTTTTCTTATTTCTCTTTTTCTTACGCTGCCTTCTTTTGCCGCAAAATTTATCCAAAGTATTCCAATCTTTGGTATTACTGCCAGTTCTTCAACCCGGATTTTGGTACTTGCGAACCTTAGTCTTTCTGCATTGGCTGCAATTGGAATTGATTATTTGTTATCCAAAAAGCACCTGCCACGTTGGGAGATTTTAGCTCCCTTGGGATTCTTATTAGCCCTTGCTTTGTTTTCTATAGTAAATCGCTATACGGTAGGTTTTAGGAATCTCATCCTTCCTATTTTTATTGTGGCTTTTTTAGGGGTTCTTCTTTATTTATTGAGAGCCTTTTTTATTCAAATAAACTTAAGAAAACTCTTTGTTTTTTTTATTTGTATGGTTGGTATTCTTGAGCTTTTGCGTTTTGGCTGGAAATACACCACTTTTTCACGGGAGGATTTTATTTTTCCCAAGACGAAGGTTATCTCTTTTTTACAAAATGCAGCGCCTCCTTTTAGAATCGCATCTTTTGGAGTAATCCCAATGAATATGTGGCTGCCTTTTGGGCTAGAGTCCTTTTCGGGGTATGATGCGATTTACCCATATACTATTGCAAAATACATTTCTGTGATTAATTCTCAAAATCATATTTCTTCACCCATGGGAAGGTATGGCTCGGTTGATAAATATTTTGGTAATCTATTTAATTTAACCAATACCAGGTATCTACTGGTCTTAAAGAAAGAATATGAGGAAGGAAGGTTTCCCAATTATCAAAAGGTGTTTGAAGAAAAATCTGTAGTGATTTTGGAAAATAAGGAATTTTTACCCAGAGCATTTTTCGTAAGTGAGTGTACTTTGGCGAAGGAGGAGGATATCCTTGCAAAAATTCTTGATAAAAATTTTAATCCAACAAAGATGATAGTCCTTAGTCAGGGTGAACATCTTGACTGTCCTGAAATAAGTTACCCCGGCAGCGTTAGATTAGTGCACGGGTCAAGCATAAAAAGCAAAATTGAGGTTGATGCGACCGGTAAGGGATTTTTATTTTTGGCAGATACCTATTATCCTGGCTGGGAAGTTTATGTTGATTCTCGCAAGACCCAAATCCTTCGAGCCAATTACGCTTTTAGGGCAGTTTTCCTTGATAGTGGAAAGCATATTGTAGAATTTATTTATTCTCCTGAATCAGTTAAAATAGGTGTTGTAGTTTCGGTAACAACCTTTTTTTTGTTGACGGGACTTGTTATTTATGAAAAAGTTATCGGAAAAAGAAGCAGCTCGGTTGCACAAGAGAGTTCCTCCGGATTGGTACCATAGATCTATTCGCGAGAATATTCTCCAGAGATTTTGGCATCAAAGGAGATTTTCCGAAGTTGGTAAACTAATCGAACAGACTGGTGGAAAAATCCTTGATATTGGCAGTGCGGATGGAACTTTCTCAAGAGTAATTTTTGAAAAATCAGGGGAGGCTTATGTTATCGGTATTGATGTTTTGAAAATGTCTGTTGATTGGGCTAATAGAAAATGGGGAAAAAGTAAAAAGATGCGGTTTCAAGTTGGGGATGCTCATAAGCTTGAGTTTCCTCCGGCCAGCTTTGACGCGGTTTTTGCTCTTGAAGTACTTGAGCATGTTTATGATCCTGAAAAGGTCTTAAAAGAGATTAAAAGGGTTCTTAAAAAAGGTGGATACGCAGTTTTATTGGTTCCCTCAGATAGTCTTCTTTTTAGATTAATCTGGTTTTTCTGGACAAAGTACAGGGGAAGTATTTGGAAGGATACCCATATTCAGTCTTTTAAAAACGATTTTTTGATAAAACTTTGTAAAAATGCCGGATTTAAAATAGAAGTAAGTCGTAAGTTTTTGATCGGTATGCTTCACCTGGTCAAATTAAGAAAAATTTAAGATGGGAAGGGACTTTTCTGTATCTATAATTATTCCAAACTGGAATGGTCGTGTTTTACTTGAGGAAAATCTTCCGCTGGTTCTCAAGGCCAAAAATTACAAGAAGAATAATATAAAAGAGATTATTGTCGTTGACGATAAGTCAGAGGATGAGTCTTTAAAATTTCTTCAAAGTAATTATAAAAAAAAGGTTAAAATTATTTGTCATCGTATCAACAGGGGTTTTTCGGCTGCTGTCAATACAGGAGTAAGGATGGCAAAAGGGAAACTAGTTTGTCTTCTGAATACAGACGTTAAACCATCAAAGAACTTCTTAATGGTCTGTCTTAAGCATTTTAAAGACCCGAAAGTCTTTGCAGTATCTTTCCATGAAAAAGGCTATAGAGCGGCCGTTGGCAAGTTTGAAGATGGTTTTATTGTGCACGCGCCCGCTGCCAAAGCTGAAAGGGCGATTCCTACTTTTTGGGCAAATGCGGGGAGTGCGGTTTTTCGCAGAACAACTTGGTTGAAACTCAAGGGGATGGACGAAAGATTATTTTCCCCTTTTTATTGGGAAGATATAGACATTTCTTATCGTGCCATGAAGAGGGGTTATTCTATTTTATGGGAACCAAATGCCAAGGTTATCCATAAACATGAGTCCGTAATTAATCCTTCCAATTTTAATACCAGAAGATTGAATCTTATTAAACAAAGAAATCAGCTCCTTTTTATCTGGAAGAACCTGACAAGTCCAATCCTATTTAAGAAACATCTTCGTGGTCTTGTCAAAAGGCTTGCCAGAAGGCCGGGTTATATATTTGTTTTTTTTGCAGCTTTTATTAAATTGAGAACAGTTTTGAAAGAGAGAAGTAGAGAAAAAAAAGAGTCAACTATTTCCGATGAGGCTATTTTTGCCCAGTTTAAAAACATCTAATGCCATTATCCATAATCATTGTTAATTTCAATACCAAGGATTTAACAATAAGATGTGTTTGTTCTATCATTCAATCAAAACCAAAAGTAAAATACGAGATAATTATTATCGACAATGCCTCCACTGACGACTCTTGGGGCGCTTTAAAAAAATTGTCAAAGAAGTATAAGAACATTCGTATTTTCGGCAATAAAACAAACCTAGGTTTTGCTAAGGCAAATAACTTGGGAATTTCCAAGGCTAGGGGAAAATATATACTCCTTCTTAACTCAGATACCTTAGTAAAAGAGAAAGCTATTGATGCTTTGTATCAATTTGCGAGCAAAAAAGTCGATGCAGGAGTTGTCGGCGGGCAATTAATAAATCCTGATGGTTCAATCCAGGCATCAGTTTTCCGATTTCCCACAATTTTTCGGGCTTTTAGACAATACTGGCTAGGGGAAAAAGGGGTACTAGATAAGTTTTTTCCCAAAACCCAAGAACCTTGTGAGGTTGAGGCAGTTGTTGGAGCAGTATTTCTTATTACACCAAGTGCGTTAAAAGAAGTTGGAAAACTTGATGAGCGATATTTTATGTATTTTGAAGACCTTGACTATTGCAGAAGAGTAGCAAAGGCAGGACTTAAAGTCTATTATCTTCCCTCGGCTAAAATTATTCACTATCATGGGGCAAGCGGTAAGAATATAGTTTCATCTACCAACCAGTGGAGAAGACTTATTCCATCTAGTAAAATTTATCATGGAGTTATAAGACATTATTTAATCAATTTTTTCATATGGTCAGGGCAAAAGTTATGCAAATTGTTCAGGGTCGAAAAGTCTTAATTGTTTTTTTAATTTTACTTATCATTGCTTCATTTTTAAGATTATATAGAATCTCCGACGTACCCGTATCTTTATTTGGTGATGAGTTGGACGTTGGTTATCATGCTTACAGTATTTTGAAGACAGGAAGGGATTATTCTGGGAACTTTATGCCACTTCACTTTCATTCTTTGGCTGAGTTCAGGACTCCACTTTTTTTGTATTCAGCTGTGCCGACCGTTGCCATTTTTGGAATTTCCCCCTTAGGCGTGAGGCTTCCGGCGGCCATTTTTGGTGTTTTGGGTGTCCTTTGCATTTTTCTTCTGGTTCGTGAGGTTTCGCAAGACAATTTATTGGCACTTGCTGCTTCTGCTACTTTGACGTTTTCTCCTTGGCATATACAGTATAGCCGAGCCGCATTCGAGGTAACTCAACTTCTTTTTTTTCTTCTCGGGGGTTTGTATTTTTATTTTAAAGCTCTCAAGGGGGATGGTAAGTGGCTTGTGGTAGCGACAGTTGGGCTTTCTTTAACAATTTGGATTTATAGCACCGCCAAACTTTTTACCCCCTTCTTAATTTTCTTTCTTTTTTTCCTCTATCGTCGGGAGTTATTAAAACTGCCCAAGAAACATCTATTTTTATCCCTGATTGTAGGGTTTTTTCTAATTGCTCCCTTTTTTTACACAGTATTTTGGGGTGGTGGGGCACAAAGATTTGGTTATCTAAGTGTTTTCACAGATCCGACAGTTGAGCCCGAGGTTGGTACTGCACGCCTTGTTGATGCTCAAATGAGAGGGGAAAAGGGGTTGGGACTTAGCCCAAGCATTCAGGATAGGGTTTTTCACAACAAATTTGTCCTTTGGGGGTCAAAAATTGCCAATAATTATTTTGAATCCTTTTCTAGCGATTTTTTTTTCAACAAAGGAGATCCCAACTTAAGGCACTCCATAGAGGGAGTTGGTCAATTTTATAAGATAGAATCAGTAGCTTTAATCCTTGGCCTTTTATTATTTTTCACAAATTTTAATAATAAAAAGTTTAAGTTTTTAATTGTTTTTTGGTTATTGGCGGGTGTGATACCGTCATCAATCACCAGAGATGGAGGTAGACATGCCACACGACTGATTCTAATACTTCCTCCTCTTGTCTTTTTAATGGCTTATGGTCTTCTGGGGACCCTGCGTAAACTAAAAGGCTACTTAAGATTTGTTTTCTTGGTAATTTATTTATTGGTATTTACACTGGAGTTTGTTTCTTACCAGCATAATTATTGGGTTCATAATCCCTCTTATTCTGAGCGCTGGTGGCACGCGGGTTTTCGGGAGGCAATTAATGAAATCAAAAAACTTGAAGATGAGTATTCAAAAGTGATCATTTCTACCCAAAATGAGCCACCTTGGATTTTCTTTGCAGCTTGGTATGAGTTTCCGCCCGATCTTTGGCAAAGGGAGTTTCCCCTTAACAACAAAGTGAACTTAGACGGTTATGGTGAAATTTCACATATTGGTAAATTTTACTTTGGATCGCCTCAAGAAAAGGATATTTATGGATGGTACAAGGTGCTTAATTTAGACACTCTTTATCTAGCTACTGAAAAAGAAGTGAAGATAAATTTGATTTTAGAGCCCGAAAGAGTACCAGCAGGAATAAAACTTGTTAAATCTATTCCTTTTCCATCGGGTGAACCAGCTTTCTATCTTTTTAGCGGAGATGAAAAAACTAACTTACAACAATAAAAGCTTTCTTCACTCAAAAGTGTTTAAACATATCACTTTTATTGTTGGTCTTTCTTTTGTTATTCTTACTCTTTTTATAATTATTGATCCCCGGCCTTTTTTGCGTTTTGGTTATTTTGGTGTCTTTTTATTCAATCTTTTTGGCGGGCCGGGTATGTTTTTAATACCGGTACTTTCGCGGCACATGAGCGTTTTTCTCTTGGCCTGCGTGTCTTCCTTTGGAATAGGGGTTAACGACAGTGTTAGCTGGGTAGTGGGAAAAAGTGGAGATGTAATTTTTCCAAAATCTCGAAAAATTAAAGAAATTGAAGGGAGTATACAAAAGTATGGAATTTTTGCACTTTTTTTCTGGTCACTTATACCCTTTCCCTATGATGTGGTCGGAATTATCGCGGGATACCTTGGCTTTCCTTATCTTAGTTATTTTATTCCCACTTTTTTGGGTAAATTTATCAGATTTTTTATTCTGGGTTTTTTATCTCTCAGTATTTTCGGTGAGGTGGTTCGGTGAAAAAGTTGGCCGCAATAATTTTTCTTGCTTTTGTTTTAAGGGTTGTACTTTCTCTGCTGGCTGAGCATGGGGATGTTATCAATTATTACTGGTGGGCAAAGGATCTTGCTACCAATGGACTTGAGGGCTTTTATGAAAGAAATATTGCAAACGCCGTAAGACCCACCTATCCTCCGATTACTTCATATTTGTTTTTTCTGACTGCGAGTGTCCATAAGTTGCTTTTTCGTTTTATCTGGTTTTTAAATATCAGAATAAGTATTTTTCCTTCAGATTTTGTTCACTGGTGGGAAAGTGAAAAAGGCTGGTATTTTATTAATAAATTCCCCGCAATAGTTGCAGACATATTTATTGTTTACTTTCTTTACTACTTTGTTTCGGGGTTGTCAGACAAGAAAAAGGGTCTAATTGCAGCCGCTGTTTTTGCCTTTATCCCGCCTTTTTGGTATAACTCAAGCCTCTGGGGTCAAACCGATAGTCTTTTCGCCCTGCCCCTTTTGGGCAGTTTTATAGCCTTGCAGAAAAAAAGAAAAATCTTAGCGATTTTTCTTTTTGTTCTTTCAGTTTTAACAAAGCCCACTGCCCTTTTTGTCTTTCTACCCTTTTTTCTCTGGTGGTTTCAAAAAATAAATATTAAAAGCCTTTTGTTATCTGTAATTGTTGTTTTTTGGGAAATTTATCTTTTATATTTTCCTTTCCATCCCCAAGGAACAACAGCTTGGATTTTTGATTTTTACCGAAAAAGTTTGGGTGGGGAGTTAAACTACATGGTCGCAAACTCTTTTAATTTTTGGGGACTTATTTACGGCTTTGATAATAAAGTTGATACAACTTTGCTTTTCGGACTTACGTCAAGGTTTGTTGGTTACCTTATCTTTGCTTTTTTTGGCGTGATACTATTTTGGGTTTTTCTGAAAGTTAAAAAAAAGACAACCCCTTTTTACTTATTACTAAGTGTCCTTTTTTCTTTTGCCGCTTTTATGTTTTTACCCCGAATGCACGAGCGCTATTTTTATCCCACACTTTTATTTATGGTTCCCTTGATGGCCATCGAAAAGGAAACGCGCAAAGCCTTTTGGGTAGGTGCATTTATTCATTTAATTAATCTTTACCATTTTTGGTGGGTTCCCAAAATAGAACTCTTTATAACGCTTTTCAAAAACGTCATTTCTGAAAAGGCCATTATTATCCTAAACATTGCTCTTTTTTTCTGGTTTTTAAAGTATTTTTGGAAAAAATATGCACCTCCCAGTCAGATATCTTAAAAATCAAAAATTGTTACTATCTATTTTGTCTATAGGTCTTTTAGTGCGTTTAATTTATTTAGATAAGATTCCTGAGGGTTTAAGTATTAAAGAGGCGCAGTTAGGGTGGAGAGTGCAAAATATTCACAATAGTATCTTTCTTTTACGCTTGCCTTCTGCACTTTTCGGTCTTTTCAGTATTGCACTTGTCTATTTAGTGACTATACAGTTGTTTCCAAGGCAAAAAAGACTGGCTTTAATAACCAGTTTCCTTATATGTTTTTCTCCTTGGAATGTCTATCTTTCACGAGAGCTATCAGAGGAAATTTTTGCTTTTGTTTTTTTACTTGCTGCCGCCTTTTTCATCTTTAATAAGAATCCCCGTCCCATTGTGGCAAGTTTGTTTTTCATTCTGAGCATTTTGTTTTATGCGATCGGTTGGGATTTTAATTACCTAACAGACACCAGCAAGCTAGGTGAAATAAATTTGTTAAGAGGAGAAAGTAGTCAGGCAGGCCTATCTTTTGCCGGAAGACTTTTTTTTAATAAATTTTCGTTTTTGGTAACAGGAGTACTTAGTCACATTTTTGTAAATACTAGTCCCAGTTTCATTTTTACTTTTCCTCTTCTTATTTCCTTTTTTCCGATATTTTTATTCGGACTTTTCTATTTTGTCAGGCAAAAAAATCCTAAATTTAATCTTCTTTTTTATTGGTTGATACTGGGGTTTGTATTAAGTATTTTTGTAAAAGATACTCCCGACTTCAAAGGGATTATATTTGCTTATTATCCTCTAACAGTGATTTGTGCTTATGGGTTGGCGAAAATCCGCCCAAAGGTTGTGCTTTTGATAATTAGTTTGGTTGTCGTACTTAATTTTTTTCTAGAACTTAACCATGCTCTGGTTAAAGGATACTGGGCGGATACTAATCTTTGGCATCCTGAGACACTGGAAGTTGCTGTTTATCTTGTCAATTCCGAAAAACAAGTGTGGTTGAGCGATGCTTTGGATCCAAATCCCGGCCCGGCTATTGCTTTTCTTAATAAAATTTCTTTTAGTCTTTCCAATCTTGCTTCTTCAAAAATGTACCTTGATGGTTGGGTTAGTGTTCTTGGCAACCTGAAAATAGGGAATTATGAGGAGCTGTTTCACAATAAACTTTTATTTGAAGAGTACATAGTCTCCAAAAAAGACAGGGAAAAGTTTGAAAAGGATATGGCTTGCAGAAAAATTGAGAGTAATTTAATTAAAAACTATTTTATTTATAACGACTGTCAATGGAAAGAAAAAAACTACTAATCCTCATAGTTATTCTGGGTATGGGGTTTGTATTAAGGTTTATTAAGCTTTCACAATTTCCTGTGTCTATGAGGATGGATGAGGTGGCTATTGGTTATAATGCTTATTCACTTTTAAAAACAGGTAAGGATGAGTGGGGTTTTAATTTTCCACTCATTTTTCGCTCAATAGGAGATTATAAACCTCCTATCCTTGTTTATTTGACTGTTCCGACAATAGCCATTTTCGGTCTTAATGAATTTGCCGTTCGCGCTCCGGCCGCTCTGGCTGGTTCTTTGACAGTTTTGGCGGTTTTTTTTCTTGTCCGAAGATTAACAAATGATAACATTTCCCTTGTTACCTCACTGCTTCTTGCGGTGAGTCCTTGGCACATCAAATTTTCTCGCTCAAGCTATGAGGCGATCCTCGCACTTTTATTTGTTATTCTGGGCGTCTATTTTTTTCTGAAAGGCGTGAGTAAGCTATCTGGCAAAGTGTATTTTTATTTGTCTTTCTTTTTTCTTGCACTTTCGATGTATACCTATCATTCAGAAAGGGTGTTTATTCCTTTCTTGGTTTTTGGTCTTATTATTTTGTACAGGAAAGAGTTAATAAAAAACAAGATAACATTTATCAAATCGGCCCTTTGGGGGATATTAATTTTATTGCCACTTATATTTCTTTTGTTTAGGCCCGAAGGACAATTAAGGGCAAAAAACACATTTTTTATTGGTGACCTAGAACTTCAAAAGATTTTGTATAAAAGTACCGATTATGAGGTAAACCCATATGCACTTATGAGAAGCAATACCTATGTAACCTTAAAATTTTGGCTAAAACGGTATCTTGGATATTTTGATTCCGATTTTATATTTATTGACGCAATGAATATGACCCGGGAGGGAGCCGCGGATATTGGAATTTTGTATTTGGTTGAACCACCGTTTTTTATCTTGGGGGCGTTTCTTGCGGCTTTTACTTCTTACAATCTTTTGGGAAAAATAAAAAAACTTGTCTTTTTATGGCTTTTTCTTGGTCCTCTGGCTGCTTCTTTGGCAAACAATGCTTATCATCCTCTGCGGGCCCTGACTATTATACCCATATACCAATTGTTTACTGCTTATGGTTTTGTTTTCTTTTTCTCAAAAATAAGGAACCATCTCTTCAAAAAAATCTATTTAGGACTGTCTTTATCTTTTTTGTTTTTTAATGTCTTGTATTTTCTTGAGCTTTATTTTATTCACTACCCAAACGCCCACTCGGAATATGATATGGATGGGTGGAAAAAGGCAGCTCTCTTTGGTCTAAAAGAGGCCCAAAAATATGAGCAGGTTGTTGTGGACCCAACTTTTGGGACCCAGGGGCCGTATACAGTGGGAACACCATATTTGTATTTCCTTTTCTACGGGCAGATTGACCCTAAAGAATATCTAGAAGATTCAAGAAGAAAAGAACTTCCCTGGTCAACTAATTTTAGAAATTTTACCTTTAGGGCAATCGATTGGCGTGAGACACCAGAAAAGGATACGGATAAATACAAAAAGAATATACTATTTATTGGAAGCGAATGGGTTTTACCTGCCCACGAAAATCAGATTATTAAACGTTTCTATTTATACAATGGTAAAGAAATATTAAGAGCAGTAGAGGTAAAATAAAAGTATGAAAAAATTTTTAGTAACGCTTATCCTAGCCGCATTTATTTTGAGGCTTTTGGTAATTTTTATTGGTTATCATGGTGACTTAAACAACAATATTTCGTGGGGTAGATTAGCTTTTGAGCGGGGACTTATCAATTTTTATGAGGCTAAAGAGTGGCCATACTCGGCTCCAAACCAACCGCCCCTCACAATACTTACATTTTGGTTTTTAAGTGGGGTTTGGAATTTGATAAACACACTTTCGTGGTTTTTAAACGATAAAATAACCATCTTTCCTTCAGGTTTCATTTGGTTTTGGGAGGAAAGGGGAATGATATTTTTGATAAAACTTCCGTTTATAATTGCCGATTTTGGTATTGCTTGGATTATTTATAAAACTTTATTGAGTAGAGGAAAGTTTATTGCAGTTGGCTTATCATTACTTTGGCTTTACAATCCGGTTAGTTGGTATAACTCAAGCGTTTGGGGGCAGACCGACAGTATGGTGAATTTCCTGGGTCTTTTGGCAATATACTACCTTTTAAGTAAAAAAATTGTTCGTTTTTCACTCTTTTTCACACTATCTATTCTTTTCAAAGGCTCTTTATTAATTTTTGTACCCATTTTAATATTTTTTATTTTTAAAATGAGGTATAAAGTAGGGGATTTGTTTAATAGTTTGGGGGTATGTCTTTTAACAGTTATTTTTATTACTTTTTGGTTTCATCCTTTCTGGGATCTTTTTTCGTGGATTATACGGCTTTATCAAGAAAGAATTCTTCCCGGCGAAATAGATTATTTAACAGTAAATGCTTTTAATTTTTGGTGGTTGCTGGATTCCGGAAAAGTAGCTGATTCAACTCCTTTCTTAGGAATTCAGGCCAGAATAATAGGTTATTTAATTACAGTTTTTTTTATTTTTATAGTTTTAGTTATAAATTACAAAAAAATTACCAAAATTAAGATTTTATTTTCACTTGCAGTTACTGCTTTTACGTCCTTTCTTTTTATGACTCGGATTCATGAGCGCTACCTTTATCCCTTTTTTCCTCTTGCTACCATACTTTTGGGTTTTGTACCCTCACTTGTTTTACCTTACACAGTTTTATCTTTCAGTCACTTAATAAACCTTTATAATCTTTTTTGGGTTCCTAAGTTTGAGTTTTTGGAGATTTTACTTAAGACAAGCTGGTTTGCCAAGTTAATTGTTTTTGTAAATATTTTATTGTTTGTGATTACTTTTTTCGTATATCTCAAAACTGTCAGGGAAGATAAGAAGCCATATACCTAAATGAAAAAATATTTAACTCTAATTTTCCTTTTGGCTTTGATTCTAAGAACTGTCAAGCTGGCTGAAATACCTGAGGCGATTGATGAAGATGAAATGGCCATGGGCTATTATGCCTACTCTTTGATTAAAAATGGAACTGACGAATATGGCAATAAATTTCCGATTTATTTTGAATCAATTGGTGATTATAAGTATGGTCTTTATTCCTATTTAGCAACTATTCCCGTTTTTTTTCTTGGGCTTAATGCCTTTTCTACAAGACTAACTGCGGCTTTTTTTGGCTCGCTGACTGTAGTAGCTATCTTTTTTTTGGTAAAAATAATTTTTAAAAATGAAAAAATTGCTCTTGCTAGTTCCCTGATTTTGGCAGTATCTCCTTCGCATATTCATTTTTCTCGGGTGGCTTACAGCAATGTGACTGGCCTTTTTTTTGCTATTGTTTTTGCTATCTTTTTAATTGATTTTTTCAGAAACAAAAACCAAAAATCGCTAATTTTGGCTGTTGCTTTTTATCTTTTGGCCATTTTTACTTATCAAACCTATCGTGTATTCCTTCCTGTTTTTGCTGTGGGAGCCTTTTTAGTACTTTTTAAGTCTCTCAAGAAAAAAATTCTGCAGGCATTTTTTTTGATTTTGTTTTTGGTGGTTATCGATATTTTGTCTTTAATACCTTGGGAAAGTAGAGCAAGATCTCAAGAATTATCTCTTCTTTATGACCAAAAACAAATCGACGAAGCTATTGTTGAAGGGGCAGCCGTAAACGTACCCTATATTATCAACAGAGCAATAAATAATAAACTTGTTTCCCTGAGCCGCAATTTTTCCGAGAGATACCTTTCTTATTTTGATCCGAGATTTCTTTTTGTAAACGCTTCTTCTTTTACAAGCCGGCACACAATTCCTTTAACAGGGTTTTTTTATCTGGTTGATATTTTGCTCCTTCTTATTGGCTTGTGGTTTTACAGAAAACTTATCCGAACTGATTATGGATTAATACCCATACTTTGGATTTTTTCCTCGCCGGTTGCCGCCTCTTTTGTGGCTGAGGAGAGGAGTACAGTAAGGATAATACCCATAACTGTCGGATTTGTAATCCTTTTTGCAACAGGAGTTGTTGTCTTAAAAAAGAAAATACTTCTTCTTATATTGCTTTTGTATTTTGCAAATATGTTTTTTGTCTTTGAGCAGTACGTTGTCTATAAACGTTACCATCAGCCTTGGCACTCCGATGTGGGCTTGCAGGAAATAGTGGAGGCAACGACCCAAAAATATCAAAAATTCTATGAGAGCATTGTCGTATCGGGCGGTCACTACATGCCCTTTCTTTTTTTTGGAAGAGTTCACCCTTTGGAATTTCAAAAAAATTCGGAGATAATTCCCAAAAGTCAAAGCAAGTGGATGAGGGTTGCGCGTTTTAAGAATATCTACTTTAACATGCCCTATGAATGCCCGCTTGCGGGTCGGGAAAAAGTGCTTTATGTCTGTTTTGGTTATAGACTTCCGATTGGCGCGAGAGCTCTTGAAGTTTTCCGCTTTCGCGACGGTCAGCCCGCGATTATCTTGGTGGAGTTTGTCGGAGAAAATTATAAAGATTTTCCTCTTCCCGAAAGGGTTGAAAGAATGAAGGAGATTGATGAAAGATTTAAGTTTGGAATACTACCGTCGGACTATAAGTCATTTTGGCCAGTTTCATGAGGAGACTGCAGTATAATATAAACTAACCATGAAAAATTGGGTGGTTATTGGAATATTATTTTTGGCTTTTTTTCTGCGTGTGGTGGACTTACAAAATCACCCTGCCGGTTTTACTCCTGATGAGGCAAGTTTTGGCTGGGATAGTTACTCGATTTTAAGAACAGGGAAAGACCAGTGGGGGCAATACTTTCCCCTAAGTTTACGGTCTTTTGGGGATTTTAAACTCCCGCTTTATAGTTACCTGGATATACCCTTTGTGGCACTTTTTGGTTTAAACGAGGTGGCTGTGCGCTTACCCAATGCCTTAATAGGAAGTTTGGCGGTATTGATAACCTATTTGTTGGTGAAGGAGCTTCTTAAGAGAGAAGACGTTGCTTTTTTGGCCGCTTTTCTTCTTGCTACTTCCCCTTGGCATGTTCCCTTAAGTCGTGGAGCGTTTGAGGCAAACTTGACTACATTTTTTTTACCTTTGGGAATTTTACTTTTTATTAAAGGACTCAAAAAAGAAAGATTTCTTCCTCTAGCAGCACTTATTTTTGGGGTAAATCTTTTTTCCTATCATTCAGCCAGATTTGTTACGCCCTTCGTCTTACTGTTTTTAATTCTTTTTTACCGTAAAAAACTTAGATTCAAAAAAGAAACAAAAAAGGCTTTCTTGATTCTGGGTATTTTTATCTCCCTTGCTTTTTACACCCAGCTTATCGGAAGTTCAAGGATTTCTTCCTCTGGTATATTTAATCCCACTGGAGGGTGGGGAAGTGTTGTTCAGGAGCGTTATAGTGCAACTCTTGCCGGATTGCCTGATTTTTTTTCTCGGCTTTTTAACAACAAAGTTGTTTATTTTCTTGAGACTTTTTTTCATAACTATCTTTCCTACCTTTCACCGCAATTCCTTTTTACCGAGGGGCCCAAAGAGACAACATATGGAATGCTGCCGGGGATGGGAGTACTTTATTTTATAGAATTACCATTTATTATTTGTTTTGTAGTAAATCTTGCCAGAAAACCAAGTAAAGAAGTATTGTTGATTCTTTTATGGATACTTATTGGAATAGTTCCGGCAGCTTTGACAAAGGGGCCGGGACATGCTGCAAACAGGGCAGCTTTCGTTATGCCAGCTATTCAAATTGTTTCTGCACTTGGAGGTGTTAGTCTTTATGATTTTATTTTAAGAAAAATAGTAGTTAATAAAAGGTTAATTTTTAGTTTCTTTGCAATTTTTTATTTTATTTCTTTTTGTTTTTTCTTTGAAAAATATTGGTTTGGTCAGCCGGTAAAAGGAGGGGCAGGAATGATATATGGAACACGGGAGTTATTTTCCTATCTGTCTAAAGTGCAAAGTTTTTATTCCCAGATTATTGTCTCAAAATCAATTTCAGAACCACATATCTATACGGCTTTTTTTAATAAAATTCCAGCCAATATTTATCAAGAACAATCAAAAAAATGGTTAATTTATGAAGATTTAGGGATTGACTGGGTTGATCAACTCCCTTCTTACTCTTTGACAAAATATACTTTCACTTCCATTGACTATCTTTCACAAAAATCAATTGAAGGTGTTCTTTTTGTCGGGAAACCAAGCGATTTCCCCTCAGATCTTAAACCCGATTATGTTGTAAAGTATCTTGACAGAACAGATGCTTTTTGGGTGGTTGACCCGGCTACTCAGTATTGGGCAGTTTTACCTTGATATGCTGAAATTTCTGAAAGAGAATTTGGCAATAATTTTACTTGTAATAGGTGCCTTTGCCATAAGGGTACTTTTTGTTACAGAAGTCCCCCCCTCTCTTAATTGGGATGAAGTTAGTCACGGCTTTAACGCCTATTCTATTCTTAAAACCGGCAAAGACGAGTGGGGGGAAAGATTACCAACTATTTTTAGGGCATATGGCGATTATAAATTGCCCGCTTACATTTATTTAACCGCAATCTCCGAGTTATTTTTTGGTGTGACAGATTTTGCTGTTCGTTTTCCATCAGTTCTGGCGGGAAGTATGACTGTGCTTTTTTCGTATTTACTTATTGAAAAAATAACAAAAAAGAAACTACTTGCTTTTTTAACAGCTTTTTTTGTTGCAATTGAGCCGTGGAGCTTTTTCTTGTCGCGAATAGCAGTTGAGGCTAATTTGTCTCTCTTTTTTGTTGTTGCGGGAGCCTACTTTTTCTTTTTGGGAATAGAAAAAAAATCTTGGAAAATTTTACTATCTAGCTTTTTTTGGGGTATGTCACTTTGGACCTATAATTCAGCAAGAATTTTTACTCCACTTTTGGTGTTTAGCTTTTTTTTGATTTACCGTAGGCAAATAGTCAAAATCTTCAAAATCAAAAAATTTCTTGTCATTTCCTACTTTTTGCTAGCTACTTTCTTTTTGGTACCAATGCTTTTTCAATTTTTAAGTTCAAATGCTCTAGCTCGGTTTGAAAAAGTGACAATCTTAGACGAGGGGGCAATTGCCAATATTGGTCTTTTACAAACAAACTTTTTTCTTCCTTATCCTTTTTCTAGATTAGTGGTGAATAAACTTACTTATTTTCTCAAAGAGTTTTTCTCTAACTATTTCAGTTATTTCTCTTTAGATTTTTTGTTTTTAAAAGGCGGAAGCCAGTATCAATTTAGTGTTGGGGAATTTGGTGTTTTGTATCTTATCAATTTGCCATTTTGGTTTTTGGGTTTGTTTACAATTCTTTTTCGTCTTCGCAAAGATTCCTCTTTACAATCTCTGGCAGTTTGGTTACTTCTTGCTCCCATCCCGGCAAGTTTAGTCCGAGAAGCTCCGCACGTTTTGCGCAGCATCCTTATTCTTCCTATTCCAATGTTTCTTGTTGCAGTTGGTCTTATGGAAATTAGAAAAAGAATTAAGTTTAGGTTTTTGACATACTTTTATTTATTTTTTTTAATTTGCAATATTTTTCTTTATGGGAGGGAACTTTTTACCAACTACCGCAAAAACTATTCGTGGGTTTGGCAATACGGTTATCGTCAAGTGGTTACTTATCTAAAAGAGAATTATCAAAAGTATGATTTGATAATTGTTAGCAAAAAATATGGCGAGCCACACGAGTTTTTACTTTTTTACTGGCCATGGGAGCCAGAAAGGTATCAAAATGACCCAAACCTTGTGCGATTTTATCAATCGGGTTGGTTTTGGGTTGACGGATTTGATAAGTTTGTTTTTGTCAACGACTGGGATATTCCAAGAGATGGTTTCCTTTTTATTACAGAAAAAAAATTAAAATTTGATTGTAGCGGTCAAAGATGTTTGTTGGTTACCAGCCCCTCGAATAATCCAGTCGGTTGGAAATATCTTGACAGTGTCCTCTTTTTAAATAACCAAAAAGCTTTTGAAATTTATGAAAACTAAACTGCTTATCATTCTTGTAATTGCTGCTTTTCTTAGACTTTGGAAACTTGATTCAATTCCACCCCATCTTACTCCCGATGAAGCGGCTCTTGGATATAACGCCTATTCTATTTTAAAAACCGGGCGCGATGAGTATGGAAGTTTATTTCCCTTGATTTTTAAGTCTTTTGGGGATTATAAACCTGGTCTTTACATTTATACCACTGTTCCGTTTGTTGCACTTTTTGGGTTGACAGAGCTTTCAGTTCGTTTGACAAGTGCCCTAAGTGGAATTGCTTCAGTGGCTTTAATCTATTTTATAGTCAGAAAACTTTCGTTTGACGATAGAATCAGTTATCTCTCAGTATTATTTTTGGCCATTTCTCCCTGGCACATTCACTTCTCAAGAGGCGCATGGGAGATAACACTTTGTCTTTTTCTGACACTTCTTGGAGTTTATCTTTTCTTAAAATCCATAAAAAAGCAAAAATATTTACTTGCAAGTTCATTTAGTTTTGGATTAACCCTTTTGACTTATCAGGGTGCGAAATTATCAACCCTAATAGTTGTTTTTCTTTTAATAGCCTTCTTTTTTAAAAAGCTTATCAAAATAGATAAAAAAATTTTACTCGGGTCGGTTCTTGTCGGGGTTTTTGTGAGTATGCCGGTTATTTTAAGTCTTTTTCAAGGAAGAGCCTCAAGGTTGCAGGTTTTTAGTGTATTTTCTTACCCCAGAAGCGAAAGTTATTTAGAGAATTTTTTAAACGAGGCTGGTGTTAAGAAAAACTCTTTGGTTTATTACCTTTTTTATAATGAGCCCTTAAATTTTGCCCGCGGAATTGCCGGAAGATGGTTTAATCACTTCTCAACCAGATTTTTATTTTTTGAAGGTGACTGGCAAAACCCCAGACATTCTCCTCCAAACCATGGGATGTTACTTTTGGGTGATGTGGTTTTTTTTGTAATAGGTTTATTTTTAATTTTTCGCTTTATTCCACAAAAAAGATACCTTTTTGTTCTTTTCTGGCTAATTTTGGCACCCATGCCCGCGGTTCTATCGCGCGATCAGGTCCAGGCTGTGAGGGCGTTTAATATGACAGTTCCCTTGGTAATTATCTTAGCTTTGGGGGCTAATACCCTTTTTAAGAAGTGGAAAATTATTCTAACTTTCGCAATTATCTCTCTTAGCTTTCTTTATTATTTGGACGCTTACTTTGTCCATTTACCAAAGCACGCTTCTCGGTATTGGGAGTATGGTTACAAAGAGATTGTGCAGACAGTTGTTCCCTTGCAAGATAAATATAAAATGATAAAAGTACAACAGTCCTACGCTCAGCCATATATTTACTTTTTATTTTACGGAGTGAGTTTGGATAGTCAAAAATATAATCCTCAAAATTATCAGAAATATGCCCATCTTAAAGAGAGCGAATTTGGTGATGTGGGTCAAGTTGAGCAGCTAGAAAATATCTATTTTTCAGCTATTGACTGGTCGGTTGCCAGGGGTGAAAAGGGAGTTTTGTTTGTGGCAGATCCTATAAGGATTCCTGATGAGGATTCTCAAGACCCAAATCTTTTTCAGCTTATTAAGAAAATAAATTATCTTGATGGCTCGCCGGCCTTTAAAATTATTGAGGTTAAAAAGTGATATGAAAACCAAATTAGCCCTTTTTGGAATTTTAATTTTGGCCTTTTTCTTAAGATTTTATAAACTTAGCCAATTCCCTCCACTTAATGCAGACGAGGCGGCGATTGGCTATAACGCTTATTCTTTGATACAAACCGGCAAAGATGAACACGGAAACAATTGGCCGATTCACTTCCAATCCTTCAATGATTACAAACCGGGCCTTTATTTTTATTTGGTAATTCCTTTTGTAAAAATTTTGGGATTAAATGAGGCTGCAGTAAGAATTCCCGCAGCAACTTTAGGGGTTTTGACAGTTTTGGTTGTATACTTCCTGGTCAAAGCTTTTAGTGGGAAAGATGAACTTGCTTTGGCTTCTTCGTTATTTTTGGCCATTTCTCCCTGGCATATTCACTTTTCAAGGGGGGGTTGGGAAGTAAATGTGGCAACTTTTTTCATAACCTTGGGTGTTTACCTATTTATAAGAGCTGCAAATCTTAAAAAATCATTTTTACCCAGCTTTTTGTTTTTTGTTTTGAGTTTGTACACTTATCATGCACCGCGAATAATTGTTCCGCTTTTGGGTCTTGGCTTTTTGTTTTTTTATAAAAGAGAAGTTTTTTTAAACATGAAGTCCTTTTTTATATCTTTTTTTATTGCTTTTCTAATTACAATACCCTTAATTATCGATTTTATGGGTACGGCCGGGCTTTCCCGGGCGGCTGGGGTGGGGCTTTTTGCAGACCCCGGGCCACTGGCTCGCATAAATGAACAAAGGGGGGAACATAAAAATTTTAGCAGTCTTATTCCAAAAATTTTTCACAATAAACCTGTTAATTACAGCCTTGCCTTTTTGGCTAATTGGGGAGAACACTTTTGGGGAGAATTCCTATTTTTGTCAGGAGATGAAATTCAACGCAATAAAGTTCCTGAAACCGGGCAGCTTTTTATGCTTGATTTTGTTTTTGTGGTTATTGGTTTAATCGTCACTGCAAAAAAACCACAAGCGTTTAGGGTGATTTTATTTTGGCTTGTAATAGCCCCCTTGGCAGCTGCCTTGACTTTTCAATCTCCGCACGCCTTGCGGTCCCAGAATATGGTTATTCCAATTACTATAATAAGTGCCTGCGGTTTTATAACAATAATCAAATACGCTCAGAATAAACTTGCCTCAAGGACTCTCTTAGCTTTTTTTTACTTTTTGCTGGCTGTAGTTATCCTTTGGGGATTTGCGCGTTATCAAATAATGTACTGGGTTCATCTGCCCAAAGAGTATCCTTATTCTTCGCAATATGGCGTTAAGGAGCTTGTAAGTTTTTTAAAAACAACTGGAAGCAACTTTCAAAAAATAATTGTTACCAACCGCTACGACCAGCCCTATATTCTTTTCCTTTTTTATCTAAAATATCCCCCTTTTAAATTCCAGAATAATCACGAGCTTACACCAAGGGATGAGTATGGTTTCTCAACTGTTAGGGAATTTGATAAATACCTTTTTACTAGAATAAACTATGACGAAATGCGGCCATTATATCCGAATAGTTTATTGATTGGCACAGACGAAGAAATTCCCGATGAGGCAAACATTATTAAAAATATATATTTTCCAAACGGTCAAAAAGCCTTTAGGGTGGTAGCTAATTAAAATGAAACCCAAATTGTCTGTTGTTCTGGCAACGAGAAACGAGGAAGAAAATATAGCAAAGTGCCTTGAATCGGTTAAAGATATTGCTTGGGAGATAGTGATTTTTGACGAGTATTCCACTGACAGGACAACTGAGATAGCAAGAAAATTTGGGGCAAGGGTTTTTCTGACAAAACACGAGCCGATTTTTCATAAGACTAAACAAAAGGCTTTAGAGAAAGCGCGGGGAGATTGGATTTTGCAACTTGACGCTGATGAGGTTGTTTCCCGAAAACTTGGGAAAGAGATTATCAAAGTTATTAATCAAAAAGATGAAGAAATTCTTGGAAGAAAAATAAAAAACAAAAGATTACACTCTCTTTTGACAGAGCATCTTGAAAAGATACAAAAAAGAAGCGGTAAGATAGGTGACGATTCTAAAGAAATTGCCGCCTTTATGATACCTAGAAAAAATTATTTTTTAGGCAGACCCATTATCCACGCTGGAGTTTATCCGGATGGGGTGATAAGACTGGTCAAAAAAGGGAAAGCCCATTTTCCAGCCAAGAGTGTACATGAACAAATAGAAGTGGACGGAAAAGTTTGCTTTTTATATAGCGACCTAGAACACTATGACTCTCCCACATTTTCCAAATATTTCAGTCGTTTTAATAGATACACAAATTTACATGCAGATTATCTGAGGGACAAGAACACCCCGTCAAACTACTTCTATTTATTTTATTTTAGCTTTATTAAGCCTTTTTTTAATTTTTTAAATCTTTATATCAGACACAAAGGATTTCTGGATGGCTTTAGGGGATTTCTTTGGTCTTTGTTTTCTTCTTTGCATTTTCCGGTTTCCTATTTTAAATACTGGGAGAAGTATAATAGATAAAATGAAAGTTTTTATAGACGATTTACCTTTAAGAGGAGATGATAAATTTAGGGGGGTAGGAGAGTATACAAGAAATTTAATTGATGCTTTGAAAGCTTTGAGTAAAAGAAAAGATTTAGTTTTGGTTAATAAAGATTACGATATTGTTCATTATCCTTATTTCCACTTATTTTTTAATACCTTACCACTTTATAAGAACACAAAAACTATTGTTACCATACATGACGTGATACCACTTTTGTATCCTAAAAATTACCCCCCAGGTATTAGAGGAAAGGTGTCTTTCTGGAAGCAAAAAATTTCTCTAAAAACGGTTAATGCAATAATTACTGATACGCAAACTTCTAAAAAAGACATTGTGAGGCTCCTTGATGTACCTCAAGCAAAGATTTTTCCGATTTATCTTGCACCAGCTGCCTGTTTCAAAAGACTTCCTGACAATTCAAAAATTCTCAAAGATGTGCAAAAAAGGTACAGTCTTCCGGAAAAGTTTGTTTTGTATGTCGGGGATGTGAATTACAATAAAAATGTTGCTACTTTGGTTAAAGCTTGTCAGGCTGTCGGCGTACCGCTGGTGATAGTTGGTAAGCACGCTTTGGAAATTGATGAACTTGGATATGCTCTTGATGTTTTAAGGGGTCCTTCTGATTGGTTAAGATTTCTTTTGGGCAAACCCCACCCCGAACTTGCCCATTATCAGGATTTGCTAGGTGCCCTAGAGAAAAATAAACAAGTTTTTAGACTTGGTTTTGTTCCCATTGGTGATCTTGTGGCAATTTATAACCTTGCCACCGTTTATTGCCAGCCGTCTTTTTATGAGGGTTTTGGGCTTCCTCCACTTGAAGCAATGGCTTGCGGTCTGCCGACAATTGTCAGCAAAACACAGGCATTAATAGAGATAAGCGCAGATTCTACTCTCTCTTTTGATCCCAAAGATGTTTCTGGTTTGGTAGAAGTTTTGAGGAAGGTTTTGAATAATAAGAATTTGCAAACCAAACTTTCCTCTGAGGGTCTCAGGCACGTTAAAAATTTTTCTTGGAATTTGACTGCGAAAAAGACCTTTGAGGTTTACAAAAAGGTTTATGTCCAAAACTAATCTTCGTTACATACTTTTTTCTTTTATCTTTTGGAGATTTATCCTTTTTGTCTTTTTTGCGGCAGGAATTTTTTTTATGGGTGTAAAAAAAGATTTTTTGGGGGGTGGTGCGCAAAACTATTTTACTAGTCCCATGCTTTGGGGATGGGCCAATTTTGATGGAGAGCATTATCTGGCTCTTGCCCGTGACGGTTATAGGCCCTTGACCTACTTTTATTTTCCTTTTTATCCTATTGTTATTAATATTTTCTCCCGCTTTCTGGAAAGAGGGGATAACGGATATTTATTTTCTGCTCTTTTTGTTTCCCACTTATTCTTTTTTGGAGGGTTGATTGGTTTTTGGAAACTGATTCTTTTGGATTTTAAACAAAACGTTGCCAGATTGGCAGTTCTACTTTTACTTGCCTACCCAACGTCTTTTTATTTTGGAAGTGTATATACGGAATCTTTATTTTTTGCTCTAGTAATTTGGTCATTTTATTTTGCAAGAAAAAAAAGCTGGGCCGCCTCTTTAATCCTTGCCTCTTTTGCCTCCGCAACACGTATAGCGGGAGTAGCGTTGGCTCCAGCACTTTTGGCAGAATACTTGTCTTATAAAAAATGTTTTTCATTACCCATTTTATTTAAAGGCATACTAATTTTTCTATTCTCCTTATTGGGACTTTTGGTCTATATTTTTTATTTAAATCAGACCGTTCAAGACCCTTTGGCTTTTTTTCACAACATTGGCATTTTTGGTCAGCAACGATCCTCAAATTTGGTTATTCTACCCCAGGTGTTTTATAGATACTTTTTTAAGATTATCCCAAATCTTAGCTGGAATTATTTTCCACAGGTGTTTGTGGTTTTTCTGGAGTTGGCTAGCGCTATTGTTTTTTTGCTGTTAGCGGGCATTTCCTTTTTCAAACTCAGGCTAAGTTATGCAATCCTTTTAGTACTGGGCTATTTACTCCCGACTTTGTCTGGAAGTTTTTCGTCTCTGCCAAGGTATGTATTGGTCTTGTTTCCGGGGTTTATTTTACTGGCTCTTTTGATAGACAAAAGGAGTAGAATGTTTAAGATTGTCTTTTTCTCTGCTCTTTTGGCGTGTCTGTCTGTCTCAACCGCTTTATTTACAAGAGGTTTTTGGGTGTCATAGATGAGAAAATACGCTAAACATATCTTAAGTCATCCGCTTTTTTCCGGGAGTATGGTAATGCTTTTTGGTAGTACTTTTGCGAATTTTATCGCTTTTGTATATCACATGGTTTTTGGAAGAATAGTCGGACCCCACGAATATGGAGCAATTGCCTCTATCCTTTCTCTTTTAAGCCTTATTTCTGCAGCTTTTACGTTCTTTGGGCTGGTTATTGTCAAGTTTGTCTCTTCAGCGAAAGAAGAAGAATTACCGCTTTTGTATACCTGGTTTGAAAAAAGAATGCTTGGCTTTGGTTTTGTACTTGGTATAGTCATTTTCTTAGTCACACCAATTTTGGCAAATTTTTTGCATCTTGAGTGGTATAAGATTTTTTTAATCGGTCCAATTGTTTTTCTTTTTTTGGGATCTTTATTGTATAGGTCCTTTTTGCAAGGTCTTTTGAAATTCGGGCGTTTCGTGATTCTTGTAAATCTAGAATTAGTAATTCGCTTTCTAGTCGGACTGGTTTTGGTAATTTTGGGCATGGCTCTTTTGGGTATAGTTATCGGAATTTTTTTTGGTGCTTTAATTAGCTTTCTTTTGGCCTTTTATTTCATGAAAGAGGTGCGAGCACTTAAAGCCGGCCGAAACAATTTAGTCACGACAAAAGAAGTTTTGTTTTATGCCATACCTGTTTTTTTGGTTACTCTTGCCGGCACTTCGCTTTTTACTTCCGACACTATCTTGGCCAGACATTTTTTGCCGCCTTATGCTGCAGGGTCATATGCTGCTTTGTCCAAACTAGGACAGATTATTTTCTTTGCGACCTCTCCTGTCTCCTCCGTCATGTTTCCGCTTGTATCCAAAAAATATTCACGCAAAGAGAATTATCTGGCAATCTTTTTTTTGAGCCTTTTGGTGATACTGGCCATTTCGTTGGGAGTTCTTTTTGTCTATACACTTTTTCCCAAAGTCGCAGTTTATGTTTTATTTGGCAAAGAATATCTTGCGAGTGCAAAGCATTTAATTTGGTTTGGAATCTTTATGACAATAGTTAGTGTAGTTTCTCTTATCTCGAATTTTTTTCTGGCAATTGGAAAAACAAAGGTTGTTGTCTTTTCTGTTCTGGCGGCAATCGGCCAGATAGTGGCCATCGTACTTTTTCATTCGTCGGTTGAGGATGTTATAAAAGCTTCAGTAATCTCGGCTACTTTATTTCTTCTTGTTTTGTTACTATACTTTGCTCATGAATACACAAAAACAAGACCATAAAAAAAGATTGTTATCGGTCGTTATTCCAGCTTACAAAGCGCAAAGATTTATCCAAAAAAGCATTCTTCACGTATACGACGTTTTGAAGGATCTTGGCTATCCCTTTGAGATTATCTGTGTAGTAGATGGGAAGGTTGATAAAACTTACGAAAAGGCGTTAGGGGTGGCAAAGGCATATCCTAAAAACGTTAGGGTGGTGGGTTATTTAAATAATATGGGAAAGGGGCATGCCGTTCGGTATGGAATGGCAAAAAGCAAGGGAGATGTAATTGGATTTATTGACGCGGGTTTTGATATCAAACCAGAGGGCTTAAGGATGCTTCTTTTGCATTTTGAATGGTACGATGCAGACATAATCGTTGGTTCCAAAAGGCATCCCGTCTCGAAAGTAAGCTACCCTTGGCAGAGAAAAATATTATCCCTTTTTTTCCAACTTCTGGTAAGGCTTTTATTCGGTTTAAAGATAAGAGATACGCAGGTGGGAATGAAGTTTTTTAAAAGGGAAGTTATCAAGAAGTTACTACCAAGACTTCTTGTTAAAAGGTGGGCTTTTGACGTTGAAATGTTGGCAGTCGCCAATTATCTGGGTTACAAAAGAATATTTGAGGCGCCGGTTGAACTTAAAATGGAGTTTGGCGGTGCTTCTGTTTTGACATCCTCGGGTTTTATCAAACAGGTTCTAGGTATGCTTTTGGATACTTTGGCTATCTTTTATAGATTGAAAATACTGCGCTATTATGATTCTAAAAACAGAAAAAACTGGATTACACCTCATTATCTTACCATTCAAAAAAAATAAATGAGTTTTCTAAAAAGAAGTATTTCTTCTTTGTTTCTTGCATTATTGTTGTTTTTATTATCACCTCAAGCCAGCCGGGCTTCCAATCAGTTTATTACAATAGTAAATCCCGTTCGAGTCTCCTCTTATACAGCAAACCCCCAAGAAAGTCTTTCCACAGAGTACTTGGTTATCTCTCAAAACAATTTTCCGGCCACATGGCTTTTGACCTATGATGCTTTGGATGACGAAGGAATTTATTCTGTTGTCAAGAAGATGGACTATTCTCAGGAGATAGGGATTTTCTTGGAAGTGACTCCCAAACTTGCCGAATCCTCTAAAGTTTCCTATAACAACACAGGTTTTTGGCACCACGCAACCGCTATCTTTTTATCGGGCTATACACAGGAAGAAAGGATTAAACTTGTTGACAGAGTTTTTGCTAAATTTAAAGAGCGATTTGGTTATTATCCGACTTCGGTTGGTTCATGGTGGACGGACAGTTTTTCACTTTCTTATATGAAAGAAAAATATGGGATAACCGCAAATCTTACCTGCTCAGATCAATACTCTACAGACGGTTATCAGATATGGGGACAGTATTGGTCAACTCCTTTTTATCCGAGTAAATTTCATACAGCCATGCCCGCAGCAAGCGAATCTGCCAAACTTGATATAGTAAACTTTCAGTGGGCGGCAAGAGATCCTCTTAACGGTTATAAAAGTAGCTTTTTTAGCACTCAGGATTATTTAGTTTTGGGCTTGAGTTTAGACAGCAGTTATTTTGAAAAATTGGTTAGATTTTATGCAAGCCGGAATCTTAACCATTTTGGCCAAATTACTATTGGTCTTGAGTCTGATTTGTCTCCAGAAGTTTACACGGCTGAGTACAAAGAACAACTGGCGGTAGTCAAAAAACTACTGGAAGAAAAAAACTATACCCTTACCACAATGAAAAATTTCTCAGATTGGTATAGAAGTACTTTTAAGAATCTTTCGCCTGTCCAGACATTTGTTTCCGATGATTTTTTAGGTAAACCTGAAAAGGCCATTTGGTACCAATCCCCGCGATATCGAATTTTGATAGTCTATGATGTAGTATCACAAAAAACAAAAATAGCCGACTTCAGAAGTTATCATGATAACTTCTACGAACCTTATTTCTTCTCCCCCAATAGGCAGTTTACTTTGGACATTTATATTCCTTCTTATCTTGATGAGGTTAATTATTCTTTAGATAAATGGGAATTTGACTTTGGAGAGGTTGATAATATTTCTCGGGAAGGGGAAACTTTAAGAATTAAATATAAAGGTAATCAAGAGATAATCTTATCAAGCGAGAAAATCCTGATAAAAGGAGAAAAGTTGACAATTCCCAAGAGTATAGCGGGATCTTACCAGCTTAATGTTTTACAAGATAACAACCTTATTGAAATTAGTCCAAATCTTCATTGGAGCGCTCCCCCTAAAGGAAGAGTCTTTTTCGCTCTTACGCCAGAGGCAACCCATCTTTTGGGTTCAAAAAAGCTTATTTTGTTTCTTGTTTTTTCGCTGACGGCATACTTTCTGATTTTGCTTAGGACTTCCTTTTTGAGAAAAAAAAGAAAGCTAGTTTTTGTCGTTTCTTTTTTCTTTTTCACACTTGCAATTTGCAGTTGGTATCTGACTAATCTTGTAAGATATTCTGTCTCGCAAGCTGAACTGGATGTATTAGCAAGACTTTCGCTACAAGAACCGGGAAAAGTAATGGTTTACGACAAGGAGTGTTTGCAATGTTCATGGCACGGCGAATTTAGACCAGCAGTTTTTGCAAACAAAAGAGGTTATGTGGCAAGATATGGAAAACACCCGGTTGTCTATGAGAAGAAAGTTTTTGAGTTGGAACAAAAAGAAGAGGCTATAGAAAGATTTAAAAAATTAGGCGTAAAATATATATATTTAGTAACCATTGAGGAGTATACAGAAAAAATGCCTTTTTCTCCCGGAGATTTTGGTATAGAACTTTTATATAAAAACGCAAACGCCAAACTTTGGAGGGTAGTTAATTGAGATTATGAATATCTTGATTTTTTCTTGGCGAGGTCCCGGACACCCAAATTTTGGAGGAGCTGAGCTGGTCACACACGAGCATGCCAAGGCATGGGTTAAAAAAGGACATAAGGTGACCTTGTTTACTTCTTCTTTTAAGGGCGCAAAAGAAAAAGAAAAGATAGACGGCGTAAAGATAATTAGAAAATCCTCAGAATTTATCGGTGTGCATTTCCATGCCTTTTTTTGGTATCTTTTTTTCCAACATCCAAAATATGATCTTGTTATCGACCATTTCCATGGAATTCCGTTTTTTACTCCCCTCTACGTGAGGGTAAAAAAACTGGCTTTTATTCACGAAGCGGCAAAAGAAGTTTGGTTTTTAAATTATAACTTTTTGATTGCAATTATTGGATATTATCTCGAACCCTTTATATTTAAACTTTTTTACCGAAAAATAGCGTTTTTAACCGTTTCTCCTTCCACAAAATCCGACCTTGTTAACTGGGGGATTCCCAAAAAAAATATAAATGTTATTTTTAATGGTGTGGATATGGAAAATTTACCCTCCAGACTTCCCCCAAAGGAAAAAGCACCGACACTCATTTTTTTGGGAGCTCTAACCAAAGATAAGGGGATAGAAGATGCTCTTAAGGTTTATTCTCATCTGGTTGGATATGACCCAAGCTGGAAACTCTGGATTGTTGGTAAGGGAGAAGAAAGTTATGTCAAAAAAATTTGGAGCCTGGCTTCAAACCTTGGAATTTTGCAAAACATTGTTTTTTGGGGCTTTGTGGATGAAAAGAAAAAATTTGAGCTTTTGGCAAAGGCGCATATTCTTATTAACCCTTCAGCCCTTGAAGGCTGGGGACTTGTGAATATTGAAGCAAATCTTGTGGGAACTCCGGTTGTTGGGTATGATGTTGCCGGAGTTAGAGACTCTGTTGTCAATGGAAAAACAGGACTTTTGGTTAGTAAAGGAGATTATATTAAAATGGCCCAAAGTGCTGTAAAATTGGTTGCAAATGAAAAAAGATATAGAAGGTATCAAAAACATGCCCTCAAGTGGGCAAAGAAATTTTCTTGGAAATCTTCGACAAAAAAGAGTCTAGAGTTGATAGAAAATATATGAAAAAAGTTGTTTTTGTCACAGGCGCTTCAGGGAATTTGGGAAGCGTTATAGTGCAGAAACTGCGTTTGAAAAAGTACAAAGTTTACTCAGGGTCAAGGACTAAGGCAGGCCGTGAGGGATGGATACAACTTGATATCACTTCAGATAGCGATTGCAGAAAAGCTATAAAACAGATAATTGACAAAGAGGGCAGAATTGATGTTTTGGTAAACAATGCCGGTCTGAGTTTGGCGGGGCCAACAGCTGGTTTTAGCTCCAAAGATTATCTGAATATCCTAAATATAAACGCAGTTGGTGCCTTTCGCTTAATAAAAGAGGTTATTCCCTATATGAAAAAACAGAAATCCGGCAAGATAATAAACATTACTTCTCTTAACGGTTTTGCGGCTTTGCCAAATTTTGGTTTATATTCTTCTTCTAAATTTGCACTGGAGGCCCTTGGACAATCTTTAAGATATGAATTGGCAGGAAGTGGAATTTGGGTTACAAATATCGCACCGGGAGCAATTTTGAACAAAAGTGAAAATTCGCCAAATTTGCCCCACAAAAGCGCCCGGGAAAAATTTTGGTTTTTAAAAATTCTTTTACCGATGATTAGCAATAAAGAGGTTGCCCGGGAGGTTATCAATGTTATCAAAAATCCCAGCCCGCCCCCTAGGGTAATTTTGGGAAATGATGCCAAAATCACCTATCTTTTACAAAAATTTCTCCCTATGGCTTTTTGGGATAAACTCATGCTTTATATATGGAACAAAGATTAAAAGAATATCCAACAATTTCTGTTGTTATCGCAACCTTTAACTCCGCTAACACCATAGGTGAATGTTTGAGGTTGGTGAGAGAACAGGATTATCCGCAGGGTAAAATCGAGATAATTTTGGGCGATGGAGGTTCGAAAGATGACACTCTTGTAATTGCCAAAAAATACAGTGCAAAGTTTGTGAGAATTCCCACCCAAAAACAGCATGCCGAATACAATAGGGGAGTTGCTTTTAACAAGGCCAAAGGAGAGCTTGCCTTAATTCTTGATCATGATAATTTCCTTCCTCACAAAAAATGGCTTGCAAAAATGGTCAAACCTCTTTTGGACAATAAAGAGATAGTTGCTTCCACAACTTGTTATTATCACTATGACAGAAATTTTGACATTATGGATAGATACTTTGCACTTTTTGGAACAAGCGAGCCCTTGCCTTACTATTTGCACAAAGCGGACAGGATGCCTCAATATTCCAAAAAATGGTCGCTTGTCGGTAGGGCAAAAGATATGGGAGAGTATTTTCTGGTGGAGTTTGAAAAAAACCCCAGAAAGTTTCCTTCAATTGGGACTAATGGTTGTCTGATGAGAAGAGAGTTGGTTTTAAAAAACGCAAAGGCGGATCCTTCAAATCATTACCCTATAGATGTTTTATATGATATGGTTGAGAAGGGTTACAATAAATTTGCCTTTGTTAAGGATACCATAATTCATCTTACCCATTCGCGGGGATTTTGGGAGTTTTTAAAAAGAAGAAAAAAATTTGTTGAGCAATACCATTTTACCGATAGAGAAAAAAGGCGCTGGAGTGTTGTGATGCCCGGTGACGAATGGGAGGTATTTTTATTTATTTTTTATAGTTTAACTTTTGTTAAACCTTTTGCCGATTCCCTGAGGGGCTTTGTGGCGATTCCCGATATTGCGTGGTTTGTTCACCCTATAATGTGCTTTGGTACCACTCTCATGTACAGTTATAGTACTATAAAGTATACTTTTCAAAAATGGACGTCTTAATTTTATCTATTGGCTTTCGTCCCAACATCGGTGGGCTAGAAACTCATCTAACTGACTTGACTAACGAGCTGGCAAAGAAGTTAAAGGTGATGGTTGTTACCCTTTCACCACTTACGACAAAGATAGAGTACAAAATTATTGAAAAAAGTAAAAATTTATTAATCTGGAGAGTTCCCTGGTGGGGCGGAGGATTATTTTACAAACTGATGAGTTATCCCTTTTTACAATTTTTGTATTTGATGCCACCCTTGACCTTGGGTTTGTTTCTTGCACTTTTGAAATATCCATCAATAAGAGTTATCCATGCTCAGGGTTTTAGCGGGGTGATACCGGCAGTATTTTTGGGAAAAATTTTTGCTAAAAGAGTGATTGTTAGTACTCACTATGTCTATCACTTCAAAAATAATTTTTTGAGTAGATTTGCAAAATTGGTTTTTGGTATGGCAGATAGAGTACTTTGTGTGTCGTTACCATCCCGCGATGAAATGCTAGAGTTGGGAATTCCCGAAGAAAAGTTAGGCAGGTGTGCCTATTGGGTTGATTTGGATAGATTCAGACCAACCGACAAGAAAAAAGCTAAAAAAGCTCTTGGTTGGCCAGATGTTTTTTCGGTTATGTTTGTGGGCAGATTGGTTGCCGAAAAGGGCGTAAGAGAGCTACTTGAAGCAGTACCCTTATTTTCAAAAACTATTCAGGTTTATATTGTTGGGGATGGACCATTGAGAGATGAAGTTTTGAGGGCGCAGAAAAAAAATCCTAATTTACATTTCTTGGGTAAAATAAAAAACGAGTTGACGCCAATTTATTACAGTGCTTCTGATTTAGTGGTTGTTCCCTCTTACGAGGAAACTTTAGGAAAGGTTAGCATGGAGGCTTTTGCTTGCGGTACGCCTGTAGTGGCTTCATCTGCCGGAGGAATCAAAGAGGTTGTCAACGAGAGTGTTGGAATATTAATAGATGTTAAGCCAAAAAAGATAGCCGCAGCGGTTAATAAGCTTTACAAAAATCGCCAGCTTTACCGTAAGCTTCAGAAAAAAACAAGGGCTCATGTGCAAAAATACTATAGCAAGAGAAATGTTAAATTTTTTTTGCAGGAGTATGCTATCTAGGCTTTAGTTACCACCCAGGCAATTAAGTAACCATTTTTTCTCGCCCAGGAGTATTTTCTTTCTAGATATTCAAAAGGTTTAAGAGCAAAAGCTGTAATAAAATTCAAGGGTCTTGCATATTTGTACAAAAAAAGGTCAAACATCCGTAAAATCCCTGGCAGAAAGAAAATACCTGTCTCTTTGAGGACTTTAAAACCAGCTCCTTTCAAAAGCATTGAAAACTCAGCCCTTGTAAATGAGTGTTCTGGTTCATAGGGGTATCCTCCCATAAAGGTGTTCATAAACCAAACTACAGTGATTGGCCTTAGGAATGGGTCAAGCTTATTTGGCACGCCGATTATAGCTTTACCACCCTTTTTTAGGACTCTATAGATTTCTCTTACTGCACTTTCATAATCATGCACGTGTTCTAAGGTACCCATTGTGTAGACAAAATCAAAAAAGTTGTCCGGAAATTTTAAATCCCGCATATCACAAACTTTAAATTCCCCCCCAAGACCTTCTTTTGCGAAATTTTCTTTTGCTTTTTTAACTAAGTATGAAGATATATCAATAGCAAAGATTTTTGCCCCCTTTTGAGCAGCCCAGGATAGAATCTTGGTGTTATTAACCTCATTCCAAAGATCAAGTTTTAATAGTTTTTTTCCCTTTAGAGCCCCAAAGTGTTTTTTAAAAAGGTCAATCTCGCTTTTTTTATAGTATAAAGTTGAGGGAGCACTTGAAATGTCGTCAATTTTTTTTGCCACCTTGTTCCAGTGTTGACGAAGTTTTTCAGAGTTCCATTGGCCCGAGAACATCTTGGAAATTTTCCTCCCTTCGGATTCTTGTAATTTTACCTGTTTTTTTAATTAAATAAACTGGTGGATTCAAAACAGTGAAACGGTTTGCGCGCGAGATTGAGTAGGCTCCGGCATCCAAAATAACGGCCATATCTCCAACTTCGACTTCTGGTAATTCCAGATTAATGCCAAAGTTGTCTGCAGAATTAAGACCCCGGCCGGCAACGTTGTATTTTTTTAGATTTTTCTTGTTAACTTTATTGGCAATCAGTATCTTTCTTTGAGCAAAAAATAATGACTCGGGTAAAGAGGAGGTACTGATATCCAAAAAAATCCACTTTTCCTTTACCACTTTCACTCTTGATAAAGCTACTCCCATACTACTTGATATACTTCTTCCGGGCTGAAGAGCAAGAGTGTAGCTGGGGAGATTGTACCTTCTAATTTCTTGGGCAAATTTTTGGCTTATTTTTTTACCATATTCTGAAATTGGGGGAATATTTTGTTTGCTTGTAACTTTCAAATAAGATAAAAGCATTTTGGGAAGAGTGACTTTGAAAAGAGTTTGTGAAGGAAAACCTCCTCCGAGATTTATTTCTTGAAGTCTCACGCCATTTTTTTCCAGATGAGAGGCCAGTCTTAGCATCAAGCTGCAAGACTTAAGATAGGGCTCAACCGAGATAATTTGCGAGCCGATATGGGTGCTTATGGCCATCAGGCGCAAATTTTTGTATTTTTTGTTTACTTCCGGCAGAAAGGCAGATGCTTCCTCAAGCGGTACGCCAAACTTACCAATAAAAGTTTCTGCCGGGCCTTCAAGGATGGATTTTATTCCAAGGTTTATTCTAAGCCCAACGTTAACCAGCTTTTTTGCTTTTCTGGCAAGTTCGTTCAGTCTTTCAAATTCGCCAATTGAGTCGGCATAAAAAGCGTGAATATTTTTGGACAAGGCGTATTCTATCTCTTCATCGCTTTTACAAGGCCCATCAAAAGTAATTTTTTCTGGCTTAAACCCGGCTTTTAGGCAAAGGAAAAGCTCATGTCCGGCGACGATTTCAGCGCAAGAACCCAGTTTTGACAGAATTTTAAGTATCTGAACTTCATTGTTGGTCTTGACCGAAAAGTCAACTCTAACTTTTTTGTAGTTTGAAAGGAAGGATTTTTGGAAATTCTTGTAGTTTTCTTCAAGGGCTTTTTCTGAGAATAAGAAAAATGGAGTTTTGTAAACCGTTGATAGTTTGCAAACATCTTTCCCGGAAAAATATACTTTATCCTTAATTTTGAGCATAATTTTTGTAATAGGTGATTACCTTTGCTAAATATTTTAGCAGATTTGGATGGGATATTCTCAGGGATTTACAGGCTTTAAGATAATTTTTGTTTTCATAAGTAATTTTTTGGTTAAAAAGATTTAAGGATTTCAAATTAAAGATTGGAATCCTCCAAGATATTTTAACTATTTGGCTCCATAGGGGCTCCGGGAAAATAAAATAAGGTTTAACACCACCTAAAATTTTTAGCGAATAGTTTATAAATTTTTTATAGTTTATTTTTTCGGGGCCTACCATATTAAAAATTTTGTTTTTAAATTTATTTGAGAGAATAACTTGCAAAATAAATTTTGTCGCAAAATCAACTGGTATTACGTTTACCGGACCGTGGCAGTCTCCGGGGTAGAAATAAAATTTTCCTCTATTAAGAAGGGATATTAATTTATAAATGCCGTCAAATTTGGCTGTTTTGCCGGTTTTTTGTTCTCCCACAACCATTGGCAGACGAAATATCCTTTTGGATTTTCTGAAAGTGAGTACCCTTCTTTCGGCCTCGTATTTACTTTTCTCATAAGGATTATGAAATTTGCGCACCCGTGGGAGTTTGTTTTCCGGGAATTTGCCTTCGTATGCTCCTGATACGTAAAGAGTGGAAAGGTAATTGAAAGATTTAAGCTTTTTTGCCTTTTTGCAAAAATCCAAAACGTTTATGGTTCCCCTAAGATTAGTTTTTTTTAGTTCTTTTTCGGGTGCAGAAGTGTTGTATAGGGCTGCTGCGTGAATAAAAGTAGTTACCTCGTTTTTGATTTTGTCAAAATCTTTATCAGAAATACCCAATTTTGGCTTGGTAATATCACCCTTGATGGGAATAAGATTTTTGTGTTTGGGAATTTTAGGGTCATGGATATCTCTAACCAGAGTGTAAGTTTTAAAATTGAGCTTGTGAAGTTGTCTTAGGATATAGCCGCCAATAAATCCGGTGCCACCAGTTACAAAAAATATTTCTTTTGCTTTCATTTTTAGCTATTGTAATATAATAATTTACATTATGACTTTTAACAAGAAACGCTTAGAAAACCTGCTTGCTAATACAGCCGATTTATCTTTGAAAAGAAAAGCAAGAAAAATAATTATTACGCTAAACCCCGGGAGTTTGGATAAGATTTTGGAGGTTGGGACAGGTGATGCATACTATCCCTCTATTCTGGCCCGGTTGGGAAATTATTATCTTGTTGGGTTGGAGATTGATAAGCGGGTGCTTGACACAGCTGAAAGAAATTTGAAGATGCTAAAAATTCCATACAAAAGAATGAAAAGTTGGGTTAAGCCTAAGAAAAAAGGTGTTTATCTAGTCGAAGGGGACGTTTTAAAGATGCCCTTTCCCGGAAACTTTTTTGATAAGGTGATTGCCAGCGAGGTTTGTGAACACCTTTCAGATGATCTTGCTGGTTTAAAAGAAATATATAGGGTTTTAAAGCCAAAGGGATTTGTCGTTATTAGCGTACCCAACTGGTATTACCCTTTTTTATGGGACCCGATAAACTGGGTTTTGCAAAAATTTTTCAAAACACACATTAAGAGTGGTTTCTGGGCTGGAATTTGGAACCAACACGAAAGACTTTACTCTTTGCAGGAAATCAAAGACAAGGTCAAAAAGGCAGGTTTTAGAATTGATAAAGCCGAGGTTCAAACAAAATGGTGTTTACCCTTTAATCATTATCTTATTAACCTCGGGGCAAGACTTTTGGCAGCTCAAGCCTTGCCCAGAAAGATCCACTCTCAAGTTAATAAATTTGAGGAGGTAAATCGGGGCAAAAGATTTTTTCTGGTTGATATTTATTATAAACTTGCAGAATTTGCGGATAGTTTTAATAAAGAAAGTTACCCAAAAGTTGGAACTACGATTTTTCTAAAAGCGACAAAACCTGAAGGTTCATCTCAACTCCTTCCATAATTTTCTAATTTCTTTGAAAATTGCAATTGGAACTCGGGGATTAACAAAGGCAAAGATTTTATTTCTTCCTCCAAGCTCATAGGATGTTTTACCCTTTAGCCTTGGATAATGTCTGACTCCAACCTGAGTTATTCTAAAGCCTGCCTTTTTGGCTTTAATCAGTACCTCGGCATCTATTAGGCCGGTTTCGGATTTTAGCTTTATCTTATTAAAAACTTCACCTTTATAGAGTTTAAAAGAGCAATCAACATCTTTAACTTTTAAACCCAATAATGCCCGAATAATGAAATTATAAGCGTGGGAGATAAAAATTCTCATCAGGGGATCTTGGTGCTTAATTCGATACCCCGCAACAATATCATATTTCTTGATAAGTGGTAAAAGCAGGTCCAAATCCTCAATTTTATATTGATTGTCTGAATCGGTGTAAAAGACAAGTCTTCCGCGGCTTTTGGAAAAACCCGTCCTTAAAGTGGCTCCATAACCAGTGTTTTTGGGGTGGGAGATAAGCCTAATTCTTCTTTCTTTTCGGGCAAGGTTTTTGACAATTAGAGGTGTTTTATCTGTACTTCCGTCGTTAACAACAATTATTTCGTAAGAGCGAAATTTTTTCCTAAGATAATTATTAATCGAAACAACTGCCTCTTTTATATTCTCTTCCTCGTTGTAAGCTGGTAAAATAACCGAGATTTCCATATTCTGACAGCTGATAGTATATTTTAGGAGAGTAAGAATGAATAAGCCAGCGGTAACTATTATTGTCTTAAACCACAATGGTTTCAAGGACACGGTTAAGTGCCTTACTTCGCTACTAAAGACCAAATACCCAAACTTTAAGGTTTTTGTTGTTGATAATGGATCAACCTTAAATGAAGCCAAATTATTAGCCAGCAAATTTACCGATAAGAGACTGTGTTTTATAAGATTCAAAAAAAACTACGGCTTTACAGGGGGAAACAATAGAATGCTCGCAAGGATTCGGACAAAGTATTTTGTTCTTCTTAATAACGATACGGTTGTTACACCAACTTGGTTGGAAAAACTTGTTGAGGTTGCAGAAAAAAATCCCAGAATTGCAGCTTGCCAACCCAAAATTAAAAATCTTTATAACAATGACTATTTTGATTATGCGGGAGCATCTGGGGGCTTTATGGATAAATACGGCTTTCCATTTTGCCGTGGGAGATTCTTTTTTTCAATAGAAAAAGACGTTGGTCAATATGATGATACTGCCGAGATTTTCTGGGGGTGTGGATCAGCTCTTTTGATTAGAACATCGGTATGCAAAAAAATAGGTCTTTTTGATGACTTCTTTTTTGCTTATCAGGAGGAAATTGATTTTTTCTTTAGAGTGCAAAAAGCCGGTTATAAGGTCTTTGTGGTTCCAAGCTCTTTGGTTTATCACAAAGGCTTGGGGACAACTTTGGCAGGCAGACATGCGTTTCGAATATTTTTGGTTCACAGAAATACGTTGGCAATTTGTTTAAAGTATTTGCCACTAAGATATTTACTATTAAGACCACTGTTTGATCTTGCCAGTATACTTTTTTACCTTCTTACAAATCAGGCTTATTTGGTTTTCTCAGTTATAAAAGCTTATTTGTCTTGCTTTATAAACTTAAAGAGTATCTTTGAGAAGAGGAACCCTTGGAGTAAAGATGAGTTTGTAAAAAACTCCAAGGTCTATATGGGTAGCGGTGTAATAAAGTATTTTTTTGCGGGAAAAAAGAGATTTAGTGAAGTCATGGGACCAAAAATTAAAAACAACTCCCCGCTTATTAACACCTCGGACTTAGTAAGCCCCAAAAAAAGCCTATACCGCTTTTTTCCGCTGGTCTTTTTAATTTTTTCTTTTGTCATTGCTGCCGTTTGGTTTAAAGATGGATATCTTTTGGCAGCCGGAGAGGAAGGTATGGCGATTTATAATCCCTTGCGAACCCTTAGAGTTTATAAGAATGTTTGGTACGAAACCGGAGCTGGATATCCACTTCCGGTTAATCTTCCAAGAATTACCTTCTTTGCCATTGCTTCTATCTTGAATATCTTTGTTGCTAACTATCTTACTCAATCAATTATTTTTTCAGCTCTTCTTTTTTCGGGTATTACCGGAGTTTATTTGGTAACCAAAGAACTTACCGACGAGAAAACGGCTTTTTTTTCTTCTTTTTTTTACTTTCTGAACCTTTATTCTCTGTCTCAGGTGTGGATGCGTTTTTTATATACAGGGATATTTACATGGGCGTATTTACCAATTTTTTTGTATTTGACTATCAAATTAACTTTGAAACCAAAAGTTCTGTGGGTTTTCTTGTTTATCTTAAGCTCATTAATTTTTTCAACCAGCTATGGTCACCCTGCCTTCATCGTTACCATTTGGGCACCAACCTTAATTTTTGTTTTTTTTAAAATTTTTAAAGAGAAACAAATCAAAGGCAGGGTAGTCTATCTTTTGAGATTTTTATCATATCTAGTGGTTTGGATAATAATTAATCTTTGGTGGATTTATCCCTATTTGATTGCGAATGCAGACTCTTTTTCCAAAATTTCAGACTGGAAATATAATTTGAATTCTTTAATGGGTGTCAGTCAGTATTTTAACTCTGATCAAATTTTAACCCTTCGACAAGGGTTTCTATTTGGAAAAGACAGCGTTTTTTATAGCTTTTATTCCCACCCCATCGTCCAGTTTGTGAGTATTTTGATTTTAGTGATTACACTTCGCGGCTTAATAAAAGGGGGGAAACTTAAAAATTGGTACTTTTTGGTTTTGCTTGCTTTTGTTGGCTGGTTTATCTGCAAAGGTTCAAACCCTCCTTTTGGCCGAGTATTTTTTGAAGCACTTTTTTCAAAGCTTTCTTTTGCCGCAGCCCTCAGAAACCCTTATGAGAAATTTGGGGATGTTTGGCTTTTGGCTTACTCGATATTTTTCGGCTTGGGTTTGCAGGGTTTGCGCAGGCGAACCCTTTTAATAATTTTATCTGCGGTCTATGTTTTTCTGGTTTGGCCAATGTGGACGGGAAGTTTGTTTTTACCCCATAAAATAAATGTTCCCGACTATTATGAAAAAGCCAACACTTTTTTGAATAACCAAAAAGACGAAGGAAGAGTTTTGATTTTGCCAATAATTTATGGAGACAGTGTTCATTATACTTGGGGTTACAAAGGACTCGAACCAAGCGAATTTATCTTTGATAGACCGGCAATATCCAAAATGTTGCGAACAAAATATTTTGACGAGAAGTATGTTAGTTTGCATAATGCTTTTGTCGGGGAAGATAACTACAATAAATTATTTGATGAAATGCATATCACTTATCTACTCTTGCACGAAGATTTAATTTCAGAGGATAGCATTGCAAGCTCTTCGGCGGATGTTAAAAAGAAACTTGACGCTAACCCACAAGTAGAATTTTTGAAAAAGGAAGGGAATCTTTTGGTGTATAAATATAATTCAGAAAAAAAAGGAGGACTTTTTGTTTTAGAAGGAGATAATATACCAAAGTTTGATTTTATAAAAGAAAGTAGTCAGCGCTATCTTCTAAGAATTCATGAGGTTAAAAGCCCATTTCGCCTGATTTTTAAAAACACCTTTAGCGACCTTTGGGTTGCAAGAATAAACGGTCAAATTCTTCCCCGGCATGAATTAGCATACGGCTATGCAAATTCATGGTGGGTTAACAAGATGGGCAGCTATCAAATAGAAATTGTTTTTAAGATATGGCCATGGGAATAAAAGAAAGTTTCGGCAGGCGCTGTTAGATTTGCACAAAAGTCATGCAAATTAAGTACGATTTTTAAAAGGGGAGATTTAATTAGAGTTTATGCGAAGAAAAAATAAATTGATATCGAGGGATGTTTTTTACATAGTTTTAATTATTCTTTTTGCTTTTATTCTAAGATTTCCATATTTACAGTTACCCCTTGAGAGAGACGAGGGAGGATACGCTTATGTAGGTTGGCTTTGGACAAGCGGTCGGGGTATTCCTTATTTATCAGTCTTTGATCACAAGCCACCCATACCCTTCTTAATTAGCGGTTTGGCAAGCCTTTTGGCTGGTAATAATTTTTACAGCGTTCGTATACTTTCGATGGCCTATTTTCTGATTTTAATTTTAACTTCCTTTTATTTTTTTCTGATGATAACAGGCAGAAAAGTTGCCCTTCTTAGCACAGTTTTGATGATTGTTTATTTGTCTTCAATAAGACTTGAGGGAAGCTATTTTAATATTGAGATGCAAATGATTTTTCCCCTTTTGGTCTATTGCTTTGCGATTTATTGGCTTTCTCAGAAAAACGCAAGAAAAAGACTAATTATTGCTTTTATTGCCGGTCTTTCAGTTTTCTTTGCAGTTTTCTTAAAACAAGTGGCAGTTTTTCCGGTTGCCGGATTGGGACTTTGGTTACTTACAAAAAATAAAAAAGTAAAAGAGATTTTACTAATGGCTTTGGGATTTTTTATTCCCACTCTTATAGTGATTTTGTATTTTGGTTATCAGGGTGCTTTTGACGAGGCTTTCAGGGATCTTGTTGTCTATAATCGTGGCTATACCCAAGAAGGCCTAAAACCAGAAAACATTTTTATTGCCGGTCAAGCAAAGGGGCTTTTGGGGTATTTTAATTGGATTACAAAAATGCCCCCTGCAATTTTGCCTCTTTTTTTGTTTTCAATTGCAGGACTTATTTTTTTACGAAAACAAAAATCACCCGCTTGGTGGGTAAGTCTTATTTTAATAGTTACTTTGTGGGTGGGGATAAAAACCGGGGGCTCAAGAGAGTTTCCGCATTATTATCTGGGTCTAGTTTTGGGTCTTTCTTTTGCTTTTTTGTTTATAGCAGATAAAATGGTTAAGAAAAAAAGGAAGGGATTGCTTGGGATTGTGTTTGTTATTTTGATTTTTTGGGTTGTTATTCCTGAATTTAAACTGTGGTTGGGCAAGTCTGTAGCTATTCAAGAAAAACAATTCGGCATCCAGGGCAGTTGGTTTTACACTGCGCCTCTTGTTTCCGAATGGATTAAGGAAAACACAAAAAGTAATGACACTCTCTTGGTTTGGGCAAACGAACCTGAAATATATTTTTATTCGGGGAAAATAGCTCCCGGCGGTTTTATGCACTTTTATGGTTTTTATCATTTGCCGGGCGAAAAAGAAAAATGGTTGGGATACTTAAGCGCTAATCCTCCTGATTGGATTGTCACCTATAAAGACGATCCGGGGACTTATGCCGAGCTTATGGATTTTTTGGCAAATAAGCCTTTTTCATACGAATTTATTAGAGACACTGGCTATTTTTTTGTACTCAAGAAAAATGAATTTAAAAACTAAATCACTAAAATATCTTAAGATAGCTGTTATCTTACTTGCAGTCTTTTTGTATGGTCTTTATATTTTTTGGCCTGCGTTTAAAGACTTGGGTGTTTACGGAGATACCTTTTGGGCTTACTACAATGCCAGGATAGACTTTGAATTCAAAAACCTGCAGGGTTCATGGATAACGTATTTTAATCCCTATGGTTTTTCTCATATCTTTGTCTATCTAATTGATAAGTTATTTGGATTTGATAATAGTTTTGTTTTGTATTTTATTTCTTTTATCTTTAGATTACTGGCAGGTGTTTCTTTGTTTGTTTTTTTAAAAGGCAGGAAGATCTCAGACGGTATTTCAGCATTTGCAGTCCTTGTTTTTATGGCTTCACCGATAGGACTGGAGGCTTATGAATGGGCCTTTCAGTCTGTTTCTTATCTTTCGATATTATTTTTGGTTTTTGGACTTGCGGTTATTTTTAAACCCTGTTCTTTACAAACACTACTTTTGTTTTTGCTATTTTTCTTTCTTTCTGTAGTTACTAATCCAATCCGCGCATCCGGAATTATTGGGACATATTGTCTGATTTTGTTGGGAGAAGTTTTGACAGCAAAGAAAAAAAGAAAGGGTTTTATCCTTCTATCACTGGTTTTATCTTTGTTATTGACATTTTTCCTGGCGAAAAAATATACATCTGGAGATGTGGCTAACAGCAATCGTCTTATTTTTGAAAATGGTGTAAAGCTTATTTCAGAGGCGCTTGATAAGCGCAGCCCCGACTTTTTTTTGAATTATTGGACTAGTATTGGGAATATATTGATACCTGAGTATTTTATTAATCAATATCAGAATATGCATATTTCTTCATTTGTATTTGGAAAAATAAGACCCAAATTTGAAGGTTTGTTGTTATTGTCAATAGCCTTGGGAGTATTGATTATCTGGAAAAGCTATCTATTCAAAACAAAACCTTTTAAGATTATTTTTTCTTTGAGTGTTCTTTGTTTGGCCTTGTTGGTTTTAATTGCAGATAAGTACTTTTCTATTTTTGATTATCCCTTTTTAGTTTCTTTTCTTTTGGCTATTATTTTTGTTTTAGCTCTTTTTCTTTTTGCGATATTTGATTTTTATAAAAAAGATCTCAATCAATTTAGAATCGATCTTGTTATTTTGTCGCTGACCACTTTGTTTGTAATTGTTCCTTGGATACGAAACCCCGAGACGATTCTTTCTTCTTTTCATCGGTATCATGTACACTCATCCTTGGTTATTCCGATTTTCTCTGCTTTTTTTTTAACGTCCTTGGTAAAGATTGTAAAAAGGGTAAAAGCAAAGTCTATCTTTGTCCTTGTGAGTATACTTTTAATTTTTATTCCTTATGCCCTTTTAACCACACGGCATCTAAAAGATATGGTTGAAAGACACGGTAGGGATTATATGAAAAAAGTATGGTCAAATTTAGATACTTATCTAGGGGGGATAGATTTTAGTAATAAGAAGACTGTGTTTTATTTTATTGCCGACAAACCGCAGAAGGTTTACGATTCCATAGGTTATTGTTTTGGACCGCACGTGGGCTTGATTTATGGTATTTGGAAATCCGACAATCTACCAATGACTTTAAGTGATTTAAATGATTTGAAGTCAATGTTGAAAGACGGGGAAGCCTCAAAAAGATATATTGGACAAAAGTATGTTTATTCACCCGAGGATGTTTTTATCTTTAAAATAGAAGGAACAAAGGTTACCAAACTTGGAATATCTGATATATGCGAAGATTGTCTTTAGAAATATTTAAAGCCGTCAGTTGTTTTCTTTACCCAATTTTGGGTCCTAGTTTGAGTACAAAAATCGCAACAAGTGCACTTGGCAAGATGCTTGTTAAGCTTCTTTATGGAAACAGTCGTGGCCTTAAAATTCACACAGCCTCAAACGGAATAAGGCTTAAATTGACTCAAGAGGAAGCCTTGATTATGGGAATGGCCCACCTTGGGCTTATTAATTTATATGAGACAGAGGTTTTAAGCAAAATTATTAAAAAGGGGGATATTTTTATAGATGTTGGAGCATATATTGACGGATGGTACTCGCTTTTAGCTGCAAAAAAGATTGGTCCAAAAGGTCATGTCTTTGCTTTCGAACCCAACCCCTCCTGCTATCGAAGGCTTAAAGAGAATATAAAATTAAACAATCTTGATAATGTCACGTTAGAAAAAATTGCGCTTTCGCAAAAAAAAAGGTTCTAGATTATTTTATTTGTCGGAGAATACAAGCTCGTTTTATGAAGGACATTTTAAGGAAAGGCAAAAGAAAAGAATTAGGGTTAGGACAGAAACTCTTGATGGCTATGTAAAAAGAAAAAAGATAAAAAGAGTCGATTTTATTAAGATTGATGTAGAATGTGCAGAGATGACGTTTTATTGGGGGCCAAGAAAATATTGAAAAGAAAAGCCGGGCCCGATTTGATAATTGAGGTGATTGATGCTCAATTGAGGCTTGCAGGTTCGAGCAAAGAAGCCTTGCTGAAATACTTAAAAAATTTCGGCTACAAGGTTTTTGCTTTTGGTAAATTGGGTTTAATAAAATATGATTCAGGGTCGTCTGTAAACAATTCGCTTAATCTTTTTTTCACAAAAAGAAAGGAGATTTTTGATTTTGTTAAAAAATAAATGCAAGTTTTACTTTTGGTCTCTTGCCGCATTGGGGGAGGGAATATCTGGGGGCGATAGGATTTTTATGGAGCTGGCAAGGCACTGGTCTAAAAAACAAAGTGTAGTCATACACGTTTGGGAAGAAGGTTATAGAATGTGCCTTAAGCAAGGGCTTCAAAAATATCCCATCAAATTTGAAATTTCCAAAATGGAAAAGTGGGCAAGGTACGGTTTTGTTGTAAATTATTTCGCAAGAATTATCGAGGGAATTTTGCTTGGAATGACCAAGAAACTGGATAACAAGCCTACAACTTTTGTTTATAGCTCTTCTGAATTTTGGATGGACTGTCTGCCGGCTTTTCTTCTTAAACTAAGATACCCGAGAATTATTTGGTTGGCATCGTGGTACCAGACAGCACCCAACCCGCTCAAAGGTTTTAGTCAAGGGAAAAGGGAGAAAACCTACAAGGCAAAAGCTTTTCTTTATTGGCTTAGTCAGCAACCCATAAAGCCTCTGATTTCCAAATTTGCCGATTTTGTGTTTGTGAACAATGATGAAGAAAAAAAGCAGTTTCCCGAACATGCAAAACAAAGACGCGCCATAGTAGTCTTGGGCGCAGTTGACTTAAAAGCGATTAAAAACTGGTCATTGAAAAATGGTCGTTTACCAAAAGTATATGATGCAGTTTTCCAAGGCAGGTTTCATCCGCAAAAAGGAGTTTTAGAATTAATCGATATTTGGAAGATGGTTGTCGAAAAAAAACCGGAAGCACGACTTGCGATGATAGGAGATGGACCATTAAGAAAAGATGTCGAATTACTAATTTCTAATTACCAATTAGAGGATAATGTTACTCTTTTTGGTTATGTTTTTGATGGTCATAAAAAATACAAAATTTTTTCCCAAAGCAAAATTGTAGTTCATCCGGCGTTTTATGATTCAGGGGGAATGGCGGCAGCGGAAGCAATGGCTTTTGGTCTTCCATGTGTGGGTTTTGATTTGAAAGCATACAGCTCCTATTATCCAAAAGGAATGTTAAAAGCAAAATATGGAAATTTGAGAGATTTTGCCCAAAAGATTCTAAAACTTCTCGAAAACGAAAAAATAAGAAAAAAAATCGGGAAAGAGGCCCTTGAGATGATTGAGAAAAATTGGTCTTGGGAAAAAAGAGCCAGTGAAGTCCTTGATAAAATAGGTCAATGAGAATTGCAGTAGATTATCGCTTGGTAACAATGAATCCAAAAAGCGGGATGGGAGTATATGTTAAAGAAATTGTCTCAACCCTGAGGTTAATAGATAAAGCAAACGTTTATAAGACTTTTACTTTTGATTTTAGGAGTATAAAAAAACCTCTTATTTCAAAATTGGCTGATTTAGTTAAGGAACACTACTTTGTAAATGTAATGCTACCCTTTTTACTAAGAAAAAAATATGATTTACTCTACTCGCCAAACCCCCCGTCTCCTATCTTTTGTCCTGTACCGGTAGTTTTGACAATACCAGATCTATCCTTTTTACACGACACTCAAATGAATTTTTTTGTAAAGTTATATTTATTTTTTGTCTATTATTTGTCGGTAAGAAGAGCGCAAGAAATAACGACTTTTTCTGAGAATTCTAAAAGGGATATTGTCAAATTTCTTAAAGTAAATTCCGAAAAAGTTAGTATTATAACACCTGCGGTTAACAAAAACTTTTATAAAAAGCTTTCTCAAAAAAAGTTAAAAAAAGTAATGGAAAAATTTGGAATTAATGCTAAGTATATTCTTTCTGTACCGGGAAGTTTTATCGAGCGCAAAAATGCCAAAGATTTGCTTTTGGCTTACAATCTTTTACCAGCCAGATTTAAGAAGAATTATCTATTGGTATTTGTTGGAAATGCCAGTGGACCTAATTTTGAAAGATTTAAGCAACTGGTCCAAAAGCTTAAACTGGGTAAAAGAGTAATCTTTACCGGCTATATTTCAGAGGCTGATCTGGTAGCCCTTTATCAGGGGGCGGTAATTTCAGTTTTTACCTCTTTGTATGAGGGTTTTGGACTTCCTCCTCTTGAGTCAATGGCAGCAGGTACTCCTGTTATTGTGTATAAGAATTCTTCTTTGCCAGAAGTTGTTGGAAATGCAGGGGTCTTGGTGGAGAATAGGGATGAACTAACTAAATCTATCCTTAATTTGTTGAAAAATAAAAAACGCAGAATAAGGTTTGCGAGGCTGGGTAGAGAAAAAGCTAAAGAATTTTCTTGGGAAAAGTCTGCCAAAAAAATGAGGGATTTATTTAGCAATTTGGCAAGTTAAACTTGATGGGGGAGTTGTTGAATAAGTTTAAATCAAAAAGAGCCGCTACAGCCGAGAGGCCGGGATCATTGGTAGCTGATTCTCTGGCACGCTATAGTTTTGTGGCAAAGTTTTGTGTTGGTAAAAAAGTTCTTGATGTTGGGACAGGTTTTGGTTTTGGAGCCGAGTATATTGCAAAAAATAGGGCAAAGGAGGTTTTGGGAGTTGATTACAATAAGGAGGCAATTGAGGCAGCTACCAAAAGAAAAAGCCTTAAAAATTTAAGCTTTAAGGTAGTAAACGCTTTTGATTTGGCCAAAATTGGTCAGAAATTCGATGTTATTTTGGCTTTTGAGGTAATTGAGCATCTTCCTGTAGATCGTGTGGGTGAATTTCTGGCACATATCTATAACTCCTTACTTCCTAAGGGGAGGCTTTTTTTATCCACTCCAAACGCCGCAAAGTCAACTTTTTTATGGGGTAAACCTTACAACCCCTATCACACCAAAGAATATCAAGAGAGCGAACTTGAAGAACTTTTGCTGGCCTTTTTTCCGCGGGTGAAGATTAGAGGTTATAGATTAAAAAACAAAAAATATAAAAAAAGACAATCCGAGATTTCCTCCCTTCCAATCTCAAAGATCTTTTTTTATTTAGGCCATTTTAAAATTATAAGGGAAATTTTGGCTCTCTTTCCCAAAGAATTAAAAAACTTTTTTAATAAAGAACACACACTTCCCCCTCTTGACAGAGATGATTACGAATTTAAAGATTTTACGCGTGATTGCGAAGGACTTATGGCTGAAGCAAGGAAAAGTGTTGAAAAGATAAAAACTTTTCCAAAAGTTTCTGTCATTATTGCCAATTACAATGGAGAAAGGTATCTAAAAAAGTGTCTTGATAGCGTTTTTGCTTTAAGTTATCCGAAATTTGAGGTTATTGTTTGTGATGATGGTTCAAAAGATTTAAGTTTGGAAATTTTAAAAAGTTATCAAAAAAAGGCTGGTAATTTTAGAATTTTGAGAAATAAGAAAAATCTCGGAGCCTCCGCCACCAGAAACAGGGCAGCTAAATTTGCGAAAGGTGAAGTCTTGGTTTTTTTGGATAATGACACCCAAGTTCGTCGTGATTGGCTTTTAAAAATTGTTGAGCCTTTTATTGCTAAACCAAACATTGGAGGAGTCCAATCATTGCTTTTGGATATGGATAAAAAAGCTCTGATACAGCATGCTGGTGCTATAATGCTTCCTCAGGTTGCCTGGGCAGTGCCTTTTTACCAATGGAAAAGCTATACCAAGACAAAAAGGTTGCTCAAAGAAAGACAGATAATTGCAGTTTCAGCAGCCTTGGCAGTTAGAAAAAAAGTTTTTGAAAAAATAGGAGGGTTTGACGAAAAAGAAGCAGTTTATACAGAGGACACTGATTTTTCTTGGAGAGTTTGGATTGCTGGATATGAAGTTGTCTTGGCAAAAGATGCAATTGTTTATCATCTTGCAAAGTCGGTAACCGCCAGAGCGCACATGGGGGGAAGTTACTATAAGATTTATTTTCATCTGGCCAAAAATTCTTTTCGTTCGATTATCAAAAATTATCAACTTAAAAATGTCTTGAAATATTTGCCGCAAAGTGTGCTTGTGAATATCGGGCGGGGATTTCTAGTATTAATAAGAAGGGGGGAGCAATCTGCCCTACTGGCAAGCATCCGAGCAATATTTTGGAATTTTGGTAATTTAAGTGATAATTTAAGACAAAGACACTTGGTTCAGTCCAAAAGACTTTTTTCTGACAAATTTATAATGGAAAAAGTGTTCGATCAGAGAAGTCTGAATGAGATCTATCAAAGCTATTTTGTTCAAACAGGTCTAATATGATTTTTTTAAAATCAGTTAAGTACATATTTCTTAGCATTCTAAAATCAGCTAGTAAAATTTTTCTTGGTAGTGGAATAGGTAGATACAAACTTATAGCTTGGTTTTATCATCTAGTTGTTCCCCTGTTACGGCCAGATTATGTAAAAGTTGATGGACATATAATGTACCTAGACAAGAAGGACTCTTTATCCTTGTCTGTCTTGGGTTTCTATGAGCCTTCAGTTTCATGGGCTATTCAAAATGAAATTAAAAAGGGGATGACAGTTATTGATGTAGGCGCAAATATCGGTTACTTTACTTTACTAATGGCAAGATGTGTAGGTGCAAGTGGCAAGGTCTATGCCTTCGAGCCCGATCCGGAAAACTTTAACCTTTTAAGAAAAAATGTCAGGATAAACGGATATAAGAATGTCATTTTAGTTAAAGCGGCGGTTGCTCGTAAGAAAGGTAAAATAGGGCTTTTTGTAAATGAAAATTCAAACGCTGAACATAGCATCTATAGCTTTTCTAAAAATCAAAAGAAAATCTTGGTTAATTCTTGGAGTTTGGATGAGTACTTTAGCGACAAGGATAAAAAAGTTGATTTTGTTAAATTAGATATTCAAGGTGCCGAGCCGGAGGCTCTTTTGGGTATGAAAAAACTCATTAGAAAAAATCCGAAAATTGAAATTTTAACTGAGGTTTGGCCTCTAGGGCTTGAAAAATCCAAAGTAACACCTGGTGAATTTATAGACAAACTAAGACTTTTAGGATTCAAAATTTGTTTATTGCGAGATGATAAAAAATATGTGAAAAAAGAATTTTCGAAAAAAAGTGCTCTTCTTAATCTTAGACATTACGGTTATTTGAATATTCTCTGTTATAGATGAATATGTTCATGAGAAAATTTTTTTTAAATAAAAACCCCATTGTCCTGCTTTTAGTTGTTTCAACTCTTCTGTCTCTTTTTTGGTTTAGAAACGGCAATATCATGGGGGTGGGGGAAAGTGGGTTGATTTTTTATGATTTCTCAAGAGTTCTTGATTTAGTGAGATTTAGCTGGGCTGAGTTTTGTCTAGGGAATGTTGTCGGTATAGTAACTGCGTCTGCGCCAACCTTTTGGTTTCTTTTGCAACTTCAAAATATAAAAATTCCAAATTTTCTTATACAAGCTCTATTTATCAATTTTTCCTTTTTTATTTCTGGTTTGGGAGTTTACCTTTTGGTTGGCGAGCTTTTCCCAAACCTCAGTAAAAAATCCAGATTATTGTCTGCCTTTTTTTATCTTTTTAATCCTATTTCTTTAGTTAATGTTTGGACGAGATTTTTGTATAACTACATGTTTTTTATGGCCCTTTTACCCATCGCACTTTTTTTATTTTTGAAAGGTATTAGTTCTAAAGACTACCGCTTTGCGATATTAACTTCTTTGGCAACAGTATTTTTTTCATATTCCCTAACTTCCACGGTTTTTAATTTTTTGCTTTGGTTTGTTTTGATTTTGGCGTTTTGTTTTTCTTTCTTTTGCGACAAAAAGGATTTCTTTTTTTATATAAAATATTTTTTTCTTACTTTGTTTAGTTTTCTTTTTTTTAATTCCTGGTGGTTGGGACAACTTTTGAGCTTTTTGTATTCAAGCGGGTATAAAGTGGCAGTGATGGAATTTTTCACTCAGGCAGGAAATATAGGAACACTAGTTACCTTAAGTGGTATTCTTGGTAAATTAAGCGAAATCTTTAGGTTTTCCCATAAAACTTTTTTCTCCAAGGGACCTTGGTGGGCAAAAATTTATAACCTTCCACCGATTGTTTTTTTGGAGTTTTTAATTTCCGGAATTGTCTTTTGGACGATTTTTAAATACAAGAGGATAAGAAATATTCTTTTTTGTGGAATTTTATTTCTACTGGCTGCTTTTTTGATGAAAGGTAGTGAGCCTCCATTGGGCTATATATTTCAACTTGCTTTTGAAAAACTTAGCATCCTTCAGGTTTTTAGAAATCCTTTTGAAAAATTTGGTTTCCTGTTTTCTTTGGCTTCGTCTTTAATTTTTGCTTTTGGAATAGAGAAAATTACACTTCTTTTAAAGAATCGAATTTACAAAAAGTTTGTTCTTTTCACCGCACTTTTTACAGTCTTGGTGGTCTGGGGTTTTCCATTTTTAACCGGCCTTGTTTTCACTAGTAACGAGGGAACAAGTGATGATAAATTGGCTGATTACGAAGTTAAAGTTCCTTCTTATTATAAAGATGCTAATAACTGGCTTACAGAGGAAAACCCCGAATTTCGTTTTGTTTCCCTTCCAATTGATGGGGAGCCCATAAATTATTCTTGGGAAAAGCCTTATCGGGGGGTGGAGTTATCAACTACTTTATTTAAAAATCCAAACATATCTTTGAATACTTCTATCCCTTATTACAATAAGGTCGTAAGTGAGTTGGATTGGATTTTTCTAAATAATCATAATTTTGAGGAAGTTTTGAATGTTTTGGATGCAAGATATGTGATTAATAGGTTTGATATAGATTGGAAGAGACGTGGCATGAGAAATCCTGTTGTTGTTGAGGAACTTCTTAAGTCACAGGAAAATTTTGTCAAAGTTGCCTCTTTTGGAAAACTTGATTTTTGGAAGAGTAATTTAATAAACCCTTATGGAAAATTTTATGCAACACAAAAATTGGTAGAAAGCATTCCTTATCCCGCAATTTCAGATTTGGGATTTTATGAATTGAATTCAAAAGTCACCTTATACTCAGGGAGTAATCTAAAAGCGAATGAAAAAATTATTCACCCCTCGAGAAGATTTTATTTGGAATATCCTCCGGCAACTTTTTTTGAAGAAAGACAGGACATTTTTCCCCACGTGCGTTTTTTGCCTTCTTCGCCTTTTTACCCTTTTGTGTTGCTCAAAGAAAAAATTGAAAAACTTTTCATCAACGATAGTACTGAGCTTTCTGAGTGGATTTTAACTATTCTGGGCAAAAGACTCAACGAATTCAGACAGTCAGTTCAAAAAAAGAATTTTAAAGCTGCAGCACTTGCATTAAATCGCTATAGCAAGGAGCTTCAGGAATTTGGAATTTTACAAAAGAAAGCTGGTTTAGTAAATGAAAGTTCAGATTATTCAGACAATTGGCTGCAGGAAAAAAATTATGGTCTTTTTGCAAGACACTTGGGTGTTTTATCCGAGGATTATCAGCTTGTTGGCACTAACGATTTATTGGAAAAAGTAAATACTACGAAAAGTTTACTCAAAGAAACACTCGTAGAATTGGGTATTTCGCCAAAATTTGACTATATAGACAATGAGTCAATGCCAGTTGCCGGTAGAAAAACTTTCCAAGTTAGTGTGCCGGAAGACGGGGATTATGAATTGTTAATTGATATGAAAAACTGGGATAAGTTTTATGAGATAGAAGGATTTGAAATACAGTTTCAAATTGACAATCAAGTGCTTTCTAAAGCTGGAAATGTTGGCAAAAATGGTATAGTTTCTTTTGGTAAGTTTAATTTTAGTAAGGGAGTTCATGAGATTGGCTTTAATACCCCCAAGCAGAAAAATTTGATTGATGCCCCAACGGAATTTTCGATGGTCTCAAGCCAGGGAATTCAGGAAAAAGCATTTGAACTAAAAAATTTTGACCCTTACTCAGCCTATCAAATTAGTTTTGATTATCTGATTAAAAAGGGTTCGGGAATCAAGATTTATTTTGAAGCTGATAATGACCGAGTTGTTGATGGCGAGGTTAAATACAGCTTCAGTAAATTTTTTGGTCCCGATGAAAAAAACTACGATTTTGATTATAAGAAATATGTTTTAAACCTTACCCCCAATAGCGGGGCCACGAGTGCTAGAATTGGAGTGAGCGTGACTCCTTGGAATGACTGTTTTAGTATCTACAAAGGCTTATTTAGTTATGTTTGCAGAAACGAGTCTTTTAAACACAAGTACGATAAGACAACCGAAGTTGTTGTTAAAAACCTTAAAGTGCAAAAAGTACCCAATCCCAGATTATTTTTGCATTATTTAACAGACAAAACCAACACCAACATAAACGGAGAGCTTCCGATTATAACTTACGACAAAATCAATTCAACCTTATATAAAGTCAAGGTTACCTCTTCCCGGGAGAAATACTATCTAATATTTTCCGAGCTTTTTAATTCTGGTTGGCAGGTTGAATTTCCTGACGGCCAAATCCTCTCCGAGGATAAACATTTTTTAGCAAACGGCTTTGCCAATGGATGGGAAATTGACCTTAAAGGTGATTATGAACTTCTGGTAAAATACGCGCCGCAGGATTTTCTGGAAAAAGGGAGTATTATCTCACTAATCTCTATTTTAGGAGGTATAGCTGTTTTGATTTATCAAACCCTTATAAGAAGACATGCGAGTAATTAAATTATTGATTTTTGCAGGTTTTGTAATTTTATTTTTGGGTCTTTTTGTTCTTCAGGCTTGGTTTAATATCACTAAGTCCGATTTTTCTTTGCAACCTCTTGTTTACTGGTTGGTTTTTGTTGTTTGGATTATGGTTTTGCTAAATTTCAGGCTCTCAAGCTCTTGGACTCTGGCAGCAGCTTTTGTCCTTTTTTTGCTCGCTGCAGCCTTGAGCACTTTGGGACATGCCGGAACTGGTGAGGCAACAATGAAAATAAGCTTTATTGGCTGGATAATAGGAATTATCCAAGCTTTAATTGAATATAAAAAGGGTCATGTTTAAAAATAATCTCCCGGCGTTTTTTTTTACTCTGGCCATTCTTTTTCTTTTTGGAAGCTTGATATCTATTTTACTAGGCCACATGGGCTTTGCTTTAAGAGTATTTAAATATATTTATTTTACTTTGGTTGTCGGGGTTTTAATGTATATCTTAAGCATCCGAAAATATGAAAAAAAATAGGCTTCTTTTGATATTAGTACTTATTATTGTTTTTGGCCGGCTTTTTTTGCCGGGACCAAGGGCGGCCGGAGATTTCCCTTTTAGTTCTTCAGAGACGGTTAGGGAAGGATTTAATATACCTCAAGTTTGGTCGTCAAGAGGTAATGGTATGGGCAGATACGTTCTTTCTACTCTTTGGGCTTGGCCGGTTGATTTTTTATATGGAATGGGAGCTTTTTTGGGTTTAGATTTTTCTGTCCTTGAACGAATAATAGGCATTTTTCCGGTTCTTGTCTTTGGCATTTTTGGAATTTCAAGATTACTAAGACGCTTGGGGGTTTCTGGTATAGGAAAGATGGCTTCAATATTGGTGTATGTGGCTAATTCATATCTTATTTTACTTATAGATGGAGGACAACTTTCTGTCGCCATGGCCTATGCTTTTCTGCCATTGACTTTTTTGACTTTTGAGGATTCGCTTGAGGGAAACTTAAGAAAAAAAATTCTTGCAGGTCTTGCGGTATCTATTCTTGGATTTTTCGATTTAAGATTTGTCTTTGTTTTTTTATTGATTCTTCTTTTGAAATTTGTATATGAATTATTATTTTTGCATTCCAGAGAATGGCCACACTTCTTACTAAGTTGGTTTAGAAGTGGTTTGGTTATCCTTCTTGTTATGGTTGGACTACATAGTTTCTGGATTTTTTCGTCTTTTTTGGCTAAACCTCCTCAATTGCCGGCAGGTTATCTTCGCAAAGAACAAACCCAGTTTTTGAATTTTGCAAACATTGGACATGCGACACTTTTATTGCAGCCCCACTGGTTTAAAAACGTCTTTGGCAAGGTTACTCATTTAAAAGCCGATTTTTTTCTTATACCTTTATTGGTTTTTTTAGCACCCATTCTCAGAAAGAGGGATAAAACACTTGGTTTTTGGTTATTTGTTTTACTGGTTGGTATTTTTTTAGTCAAGGGTTCAAACCCTCCACTGTCAGAAATTTATGCTTGGCTTTTTACTAACATAGCTGGATTTTCTTTTTTTCGTGACTCGACTAAATTCTTTGTTTTAATTGCGCTATCATATTCTGTTCTTGTTGGGATTGCGGTAAACGAGTTGAACAAGAAGATTGCTTGGTTAGCAAGGTTTTTGCCTTTGGGGATTTTTTTGTACTTTGTAATTATTATGCGACCGGTGTGGTTGGGGAAGATGACCGGGATGTTTTCTTTACCGGTTTATCAAAAAGAATTTTCATTTTTAGAAAACGTTTTAAAATCCGATGAGAATTGGGGCAGAGTACTTTGGATTCCTACCAGATTTCCAATGGGATATTCTTCTTTACAACACACTGCTCTCTCGGCAACTGATTTAACAGAAATTCGGCCATTTATTACAGGAAACGTTGGCACGTATGAGATATTTAATTTTATTCGCGAATCCAAATTTGTAAGTCAGCTTTTTGATGTTGCCGGGATTTCTTATGTTGTTTATCCTTATCCTGACGAAAGAAGAGAAGATTTAAACGAGGACGAAAGAGAGTATTATCAAATCTTTTTGAATCAATTGGTAAGTTTGGATTGGCTTAGCGTCATTAAAAATGAGAGCAAAGTTCCGATATTAAAAACCCTGAAACACCAAAATCATATTTTTGTGGCTCCGAAATTTTGGTGGGTAGTTGGTTCTGACCGAATTTATTCTGATTTGGTATCAATAAAAGATTTTGATTTATCCAAAAACGCCATTATCTTTTTGGAAGAAAATACAGATCTTTTTGGTAAATTTATTAAATATCCAAACTCAAAAGTTATTTTATACGATAAAAATACAATTGATTTGGCAGTAAGCTCTTTGGACTCTGAAGACCTGATTTTCCCAGCTAAAAACTTGACCCTATCTCCTAATGATAGTGGCTGGTGGAAAAGAGAAGCTTCGGATTTTCTCAGTTGGCGATTTTTTTTGCAGGAGAAATATGGTGTTGATAATCTTGACTTTGATTTATCGGGCGGATGGGCAGTCGGAGAAGGAAATTTAAGCCTAAAAATTAAGAATGCGAAGTTGAAAAAAGGAACTTTGTTATTAGCCAGAGTAATGGAAAGTTCAAAGGGGGGAGTTATTCGATTTTATCAAGATTCAAAACTGATAGGTGAAGTTAATACTTTACTAACTGCTCCTAAGAAAATTGAAATCAAACTTACAGGTTATCAGGACGTCCCCGACAAATATTTTATTTATGACGAGGCAAATATCAGATGGTTTGAGATAGGCAAACTGGAAAGTAGCGGTGAAATTACAATTGAAGTTAGTGGAGGTATAAATGTTCTTAATGCCCTTGTTGGTATTGAAGAGCAAAGATGGGAACTTCTTAAAAGGAATGTTCAAGATCTTGTTACAAACGCTAAGGCTTTATTTTGGAGCGACCTTTCTGATAACGAGAAAATTAGTCTATTTACAATAAAAGAAATCCCTGAAGTTGAGTACCTAAGGAAAAACCCCACCGAATACTGGGTAAAAGTTAAAGGACTCAAAGAGCCATCATTTCTGATTTTATCTGAACAATATGATAAATTCTGGCAAATGAATGAAGTTTCATCTCTCCCAGCTTATAGCTTTTTAAATGCTTTCATGGTGGAAAAAGATGGCTTTTATAAAATTTATTATTCTCCCCAAAAGTATGTTCTACCAGGTCTTGTTATCAGTGGTTTTTCATTGATACTTGCTAGTGCTATATTAGTAAAGCTTCACAATAAAAAACGGGTATAATTATAGTTGATGTTATTAAAATTATTTGCTTATTTTAAGACTGCAACAATCAGGCAAACAACAATAACCTTTTCCTCAACCTTTATTAATGGACTTTTGGGACTTGCTTTCTACATCTTGGTTGCTAGATTTTTGGGTCCCGAAGCTTTTGGTCTTTTTAATGTAACAATAGTTCTTATCACTATGGTTTCCGATATTGCTGATTTAGGAACAAATACAGGTATTGTTAGTTTTGTAGGCAGATATTTCATAAAAAGTAAAGCTCTTGCCTATAAATACTTAAAACTTGGATTGATAGTAAAAATAACCTTGGGGGTTTTAGTAATCATTCTAGGAGAAATACTTTCTGGATTTATAGCCTTAGACTTGTTTCAGAAAAAAGAAATCCTAATTCTTCTCAGGGTGGGATTTGTTGGGGCGTTGGGATATTTGATTTTTGGATTTGCAACCAGTTGCCTCCAAGCTACCCAAAAATTTTTTCGCTGGGCACTTCTTTATATTGGAACAAACCTTATTAGATTATTATTAATTATAACATTTTTTTTACTTGGGATTTTAACGAAAGAATTAACTACCTTTGTTTATTTTTTAGTCTTGTTTCTGGGATTTTTGTTTTTTTTGCTAATTTTTCCCACAAACTTTCTTTACTACAAGACTGAACCAAAAATTGTAAAAAATTTTTTGCATTTTAACAAATGGGTGGCGGCATTTATTGTTGTTTCTGCTCTGTCTTCCAGGATTGACTCTTTTATCTCAGTCCGCTTATTGGCTCCCTTGGATCTTGGGTTTTATTCTGCCGCAAATCAGCTTGTACAAGTTGTACCCCAGTTTGTTTCAGCTTTGGGAATTGTTATTGCGCCCAAAATGGCCTCAATGGGCAAAAGAGAGTCTTTTATCTCTTATTTTAAAAAGACCCAGCTTCTGGTTACTGCCTTTTGTATAATCGGGGCATTGGCAACTCCGGTTATGGCTTTTCTCATACCCTTGGTTTTGGGAGATGTTTATCTTGGTTCACAGATTATCTTTGTTATTCTTATGATTGCAATGCTCATATTTTTATTTTCAGTTCCTATTCATAGCGCGGTTATCTATTACTTTTCTTACCCAAGATTGTTTTTTTGGTTATCCCTGATTCATCTTTTTACTGTTTTGACTCTTGGGGTTATTCTTATTAGGTTTTTTGGTGCAGTGGGCGCTTCCTTGGCTGTTTTGGTTGGGTCAATGCTGAATTTTGTTGTACCATGTGGCTGGCTTGTCAGAAAATTAAGATGATAAAAGGCAAACCCAAGATTATCGTTGTGATGCCCGCTTATAATGCAGAGAAAACTTTAGAAAAGACAGTTAGAGATATTCCCCCGGGTTTGGCAAATGAGATAATTGTAGTGGATGATGACAGTTCAGACAAAACAGTTAAAAAGGCCAAAGAATTAAAATTAAGAACTTTTGTTCATCCCCAAAATCGTGGCTATGGCGCCAATCAAAAAACTTGCTACACACTGGCTTTGAATTATGGAGCAGATATAGTTGTTATGATTCACCCCGACTATCAATATGATAGTAGCCTAACAGAGGAACTTGTAAGACCAATAATTCAAGGACGGTTTGATATTATGTTGGGGTCAAGAATAAGAACACGCAAAGAGTCCTTAGATGGTGGAATGCCTTTGTATAAATATCTGGCAAATCGCTTTTTGACAATTGTGGAAAACATTGTTCTTGGACAAAACTTATCAGAGTATCACACCGGCTTTAGGGCATTCCATAAAAGAGTGTTAAAGGAAGTTGCGTTTCACAAATTCTCGGACGATTTTGTTTTTGATCAAGAAATACTTATCTCATCTGTTCAAAAGGGTTTTAGGATAGGAGAAATTCCTGTGCCAGTTCGCTATAATCCTGATTCGTCATCCATAAATTTTCCTCGCTCAGTCAAGTATGGATTCGAGACACTTTTGGCCTTAATTAAATATCTGATACATCCAAAACCATGAAGATTTGGTCTCATACTCTAGTTAAAAATGAAGATAGATATCTTTGGTATGCCGTTTCCAGTGTAATTGATTATGTGGATAAAGTTCTTCTTTGGGACACAGGAAGTCAAGATAAGACAATCAAGATTATAAGGGAACTTAGAAAAAGATATCAAGACAAAATCAGCTTTAAGGAGGTTGGTGAGATTACAGTTAGTGAATTTCCTAGGGTTCGGGAGGAAATGCTTCGGGCGACAAAGGCTCAATGGTTTTTGATTGTGGATGGGGATGAGGTCTGGTGGAGGGACTCGATTAAAAATTTAAGTAAGACAGTCCGAGAAAGAGGGGATGAATATGAATCTATCGTCTCTTATTTTTATAATGTAGTGGGGGATATTTATCACTACCAGCCGAAAACTGCCTCCGGATACGAGATTGATTCAATCAAAGGCAACTTGACCATAAGGGCTATCAATAAAAAAATTCCGGGTCTTAGAGCCTTGGGGGAGCATGGTCAACAAGGTTATTTTGACATTGAGGGGATTGCGATACAAAAAAGATCAAAGTCTAAAAGACTCCACATTCCCCAACCTGCCTTTATGCATTTTACAAACATGCCCAGATCATCTCAAAGGTCTTTAGATTTGATGGTTCCGAAAAGGAAATTTAAATATAAGTATGAAATAGGCATTCCCTTTCCGCGGGATTTTTATTATCCTGAGGTTTTTTTCGAGAAAAAGCCGGATTTTGTGGATGATGTTTGGGAAAAAATGAGAACCTCTTATTATCTAATTTCTTTACCTTTAACACTTTTACGCAGGCTAAGAAGAAAACTTTTACCTCTTGGAAAAGGTTATTAAGATGTAAAAAAACTGCTTGAGGAAACGAACTTCCCCATGCTTTTGAAGATTTATCCTTCTTCTTGTGGTAATTAAAGATAAAAATGTACAATAGTTGAAGTGAAAATGAAACTGACCATAATTATTCCAGTTTTCAACGAGGATAAAACCGTATCAGAAATCATCAGAAGAGTCAAGAAGGTTAAATTGGCAAAGGGAGTTACAAAGGAAATAATTGTTGTTGATGATGGCTCAACTGATAAAAGCCCCAAAATGATTGCAAAAATTAAAAAAATTAAATTCTATAGACACGCGGTAAATAAAGGCAAGGGTGCTGCCATTAGAACAGGGCTTTCAAAAGCCACTGGTGACATTATCCTTATTCAGGATGCAGATCTTGAGTATAATCCTAGGTATTATCCGAAATTATTAAAAACAATCTTAGAGGGGAAAAGCAAGGTGGTTTATGGAACAAGACTAAAAAATTATCCTCTTCGTCTTTTGGGTGCCAAAAAAACTCCCCTAATCACCCACTATCTTGGAAACAAATTTTTATCTTTAGTGACAAACGTTTTGTACGGCAATAGATTAAGCGATATGGAGACTTGCTATAAGGTTTTTTTAAGGGAATGTGTTGAGACTATAAAGTTAAATGCTAACAGGTTTGAATTTGAACCCGAAATAACAGCTAAAATATTAAAAAGAGGCTACAAAATTACAGAAGTTCCAATCAGAATCCGGCCAAGAGGTTATGATCAAGGGAAAAAAATCACTTGGAAAGACGGGTTTATTGCTCTTTGGACACTTATAAAATACAGATTTGTGGATTGATTATGAAAATCGCAATTCTTTCCTTTTTCAGCGGACAAAATCAAAGGGGAGTCGAAAACTGGACGCACGAGATTGCTCAGAGGCTGACAAGAAAGGGTAATAAGTTAACAGTATTCCAGGCCGGTAAAAATATACCCGTTTCGGATTATCAAACCTTTATTGTTAATTTAACTGTCGATTGGAAAAAGCCAGATTTTCGAGGAAGTTTGGCCAGAAGATTATTTGCAGACTACTGGAGTGTTAGAATTGCTATTTTTACCTTGAAGATTATACCCAAGATTTGGCTGGAAGGGTTTGATATCCTTATCCCCACAAATGGGGGATGGCAGGTTGCCTTGGTGCGGCTTATTACTTGGCTTAGGGGGCAAAAGATGGTAGTTGTCGGGCATTCTGGAATTGGTTGGGATGACGCAAATAATCTTTTTAGTTTTCCCGACGTTTTTGTAGCCCTGACCCATGAAGCCCAGAAATGGGCAAAAAAAATAAATCCCTTTGTAAAAAGCGTAGTTATCCCCAATGGGGTTAATCTTAAAACTTTTTATCCACTTGGAAAGAAAGCTAAAATTGCTCTTCCTGAACCTATCATTTTGGTTGTTGGAGCATTGGAGCCAGGAAAAAGAATTGACCTGGCTATCCGTGCAGTTTCCAAATTAAAAAATGCCAGTCTTTTGGTTTTGGGAAAAGGAAAACTGGAGTCTAAAATTAAAAAGCTGGGCAGTCAACTATTGGGAAAAAGGTTTTTACTTACCTGCGCCCCTCATACTGAATTACCTGAGTTCTATAGAGCTTGCAAAGTTTTTACACTGCCTTCATGGAGACAAGAGGCTTTTGGAATAGTTTATCTGGAGGCATTGGCAAGTGGGTTGCCGGTTGTTGCAACTGACGACTCCAAGAGAAAAGAGATTATTGGGAATGCAGGTATTTTAGTGGAGCCGACAGATATTCAAGCTTATGCTCTTGCTTTGGGCAAAGCACTTCGGATTAATTGGAAAGATAAACCCCGAAAACAAGCTGAAAAATTTGACTGGGAGAGAATTTCTGAAAAATATGCAAGGCTTTTTGAAAATCTACTTAGATGAAGGGAATTACCACAACCATTATTGCCAAAGATGAAGAAAAAACGATTGGAAAGGCGATTAAAAGTGTGCTTTCATTTTCCAGTGAAGTTATTGTGATTCTTGATAGTAGGACAAAGGATAAAACAGCACAAACGGCCAAAAAACTTGGTGCGAAAGTTTTTAAGCGTGTTTTTGATAATTTTGCAAATCAAAAAAATTACGCAGCCTCAAAAGCCAGTGGTGAGTGGATTTTCTCCTTGGATGCAGATGAAATTGTAACCCCAAAGCTGGCTGAAGAAATAAAAAGGACAATTTCCGATACGGATTGTGACGCCTTTTTAATACCCAGAAGAAACTTCCTTTTGGGAGGAGAGATTAAACATACCCGTTGGAGTCCAGATAAACACATCTGGCTTTGGAGAAAAGAAAAAGGGGGGTGGGTTGGAGAGGTTCACGAAGAAGTCAAAGTTACTGGAAAGATTGGCGAGCTTTTACATCCAAAAATTCATTATCAGTACAAAAAAATCTATGAATTTTTGGAGATGGTTAACTTTTACACCCAGCTTGAAGCAGAAGAAAAAATCAAAAGGCGCTTTACTTTTTCTTATTTTAAATTTTTTTATTATCCTTTTCGTTCTTTTGTCGGCAGGTATTTTTTAAAACTTGGGTTTTTGGATGGATGGCGAGGTTTTGTTTTATCCTATCTTATGGCAATCTACAGGTTAGTGACTTGGGTGAAGGTTTGGGAAAATGAAAAGGCTTCTTGAAAAAAATTCATTACTTTTTATTGTCTTTCTATCTTTATTGTTAAGATTGGTTTGGATAGATCAGGGCCTATGGCTGGATGAGGCTATAGGCGCTCTGGAAGTCAAAAGACACGGGTTTTGGGGAATACTGACTATTTTTATTAGAAATGACAACCACCCGCCATTGTACTATCTTTTACTGGAAGCTTGGACAAGAATTTTTGGTTTTAGTGATTTTGCCATAAGGAGTTTATCGGTTATCTTGGGAGTATTAAATGTTTTAGTTCTTGTTAAAGTTGCCCAGCTTGTTTTTCCGAATAAAAAAGGGCTGCAGAAGGCGGTGGGATTATTTTTAGCAACTTCGCCTTTCCATATCTACTACTCCCAAGAAGCGAGGATGTACATAGTGGCTGCTTTTTTAACATGTCTTTCTATTTATTCTTTCCTCAAACTTGTTAAGGGGCAGAGTCTTTTTGACTGGATACTTTTTTCTTTTTCAATTACGGCAACAGTTTTTACTGACTATTTGCCTTTTTTTATTCTTCCTGCCCTTTGGTTATTTGCGCTTTTGAGGATTAGAGACAGTGGGTGGTGGAGAAGTTTTTTGCTTTCTCATCTACCAATTTTTGTTTTAGGTTTACTTTGGCTACCAACTTTTTTTATCCAGCTTTCTTCTGGTGGCTGGCTTGTTTCCATTCTCCCGGCTTGGGCAGAGCTTGCCGGAGGAGCAACATTAAAAAATCTGCTTTTGGTTTGGATGAAGTTTATCTTAGGCAGAATTTCTCTTTTGCCTAAGTATTTTTACTATGCCCTTATTGTTTTAGCTTCGCTTCCTTTTGTTTTTGTTTTTTTGCAATCTCTTAAAAAATTTAAAAAATTTCTGATAATTTTTCTTTGGTTTTTTATCCCTCTTTTTTTGGGTTTTGTTTTTTCTTTTATTTTCCCAGCCTTTTATTATTTTCGTTTTCTTTTTATTTATCCAGCATTTGTGCTTTTGTTGTTTGTTGGTCTTCTAGGGTTGACAAGAAATAAGAAAAAAATTCTTTTTTCTATTCTTATTTTTTGCAATTTAGTGGGTTTTTACTTTTATGTAGCCGATGAGAATCAAAGAAGGGAACAGTGGCGCGAAGCTACACGGTTTTTGGAAAAAAGCGCTGATGAAGACGCTGTGGTAGTTTTTATCTATCCAGAACCTTTTGCAGCCTATCGCTGGTATCAAAGAGGCATTATCAAAGCCTATGGGGTAACCGATTCTATTTCTGCCAATAAAGATGAAACCTTAAAAATAACCAAAAAAGCAATTTCAGACAAAAGCAAAGTCTATCAATTTAGTTATCTTGAAGATTTGACTGACCCCCAAGGCCTTGTCAGGCAGACTTTGAGAGAGAGCGGTTTTAGAATTACAAAGACATTTTCTGAATTTAAGGGTGTAGGATTAATAAATTTATGGGAAAAAGAAGAATTTTAATATTTCTCTTAATAATTTTGTTTCATTTGTTTTTATTAAAAAGCATAAACTTTTTTCCTTATCCAGAGCTTTTTGTCTATTCGTATTTAACCTCCAAGGGTTTTTTACCCTATGCACAGATATTTGACCAACACTTTCCGGGATTGGTTTTTTCTCCAATCAATCTTTATTCGCTTGGAATGATGACCCCGCAAAGGATTGCTCTTTTTCACTTTGCTTTTATTTGCATTTCACATCTTTTCTTATTCAAAATTTCACAAAAAATGTTTAAAGGTTGGTTAATCTTTTTACCTAACCTCCTTTATCTTATTTGGCAACCTTATTTTGAGGGGTATGTTTTTTGGATAGATAGCTTTATTACGCCGTTTCTATTAGCCTCTTTTTATTATCTTTTTAGCGACAAAAAGATTAATCTCTTTGTCTCAGGAATTCTCTTGGGGTTTGCTTTTACTTGTAAACAAGTAGTTTTGCCACTGATTTTTCTTTTGATTTTGTATCTTTTTTTGATAAGAAGAAAAGGAATATTTATTTTTTTATTAGGATTATCCTTGCCGTTATTGATTATGCTTTTGTATATTTTGAAAATTGGAGTTTGGAAAGAGTTTTATTATTGGACAATCACTTATAATCTAACAACATTTGCCTATCTGGGAAGAAAATTACCTACCTTATCACTTTTATTAAGGGCTGGTTTGGTTTTTTTTATTGGCTCAATCGCTTGGTTCACTGTAATTTATAAAAATGCCAAAAAAGGCGCAACTTTACTAGGGATTTTTGGCTTTGCGTCTTTGTTTTTTACCTTTGCCAGATTTGACTATATTCATCTTCAGCCATCGCTACCATTTTTTCTTTTAATGATTGTGCTTCTTTTTTCCAGACTGTCAATGAGATTAAAGATTTTATTTGGAGCTTTCTATCTACTGACCAGCTTATTGCTCATTAGTAGATTTTATATAATTATGCGTGGTAGTAAGGTATATTTTTTTGGTAATCTCGAGAAGGAGGTAGCTATGGAAGTTAGAAAACTCACCAAACCTGCTGAGAAAGTTTTTGCACTTGGTACTTTGCCCCATCTTTATTATCTTTCTGAGAGGTTACCGCCGGGAGGAATATTTGCTTTTCAATTTCCATGGGTTATGGTTGTTGCAGAAGAAAGGATTTTGCTGGGTTTGATTTCCGACCCGCCGGCATTGGTCGTCAGAGATACAAAAGCTCAAGTTGACGACAACCTTAACATAATTTCTTTTATTCCCGAGATTCATAAATACGTAGAAGAAAACTACCTATTATATAAGAGGATAGGTGAGAGTACAGAAATACTAATCAAAAGGGAAAAGCTGTGAAAATTGCAATTGACATATCTCAGGTTGTTTATGGAACAGGGGTATCTGTCTATGTAGAAAATCTTGTCAAAAATCTATTAGAGATAGACCGTGAAAATTCATATATTCTTTACGCTGGTATTTTAAGAAGATTCGGGGATTTAAAGAAGTTTTTTGGTTCTTTACCCAAAAGCTCAAACTTTCAAAAAAGGATATTTCCAATTTCTCCGACATTTGCGCACATTATTTGGAACAAGATGCATGTTTTTCCTATTGATTATCTTGTGGGGAATATGGATATTTTTCATTCGTCGGATTGGACTCAGCCACCAACACGAGCTTACAAGGTTACCACTATTCATGATTTATATCAGATAAAATTTCCTGATTATTGTGACCCAAAGATAGTTAGTGTTCATAGGGCCCGTTTGTCATGGGTGAAGAAAGAAATTGACAAAGTTATTGTTCCATCTTTTGCCACTTTTAATGACCTTGTTGATTTGGGATTTCAAAAAGAAAAAATTAGCATAGTAGCCGAGGCAGTTGATCCTGTTTTTAGGCCCAAGTCTCAAAAGATAATTAACAAAATCTTGAGAAAATACAAAATAACTAAAAAATATATTTTATCTATTGGTTACTCAGAGAGAAAAAACAGCGCTCGGATAATAGAGGTCTTTCAAAATTATTTCCAAAAACAAGGGTACTTGTTGGTTTTCACCGGAAATTATCCGGTGGGCCTTAATTTTGGAAACTCTATCAGATTTTTGGGTCATATCCCCAAAAAAGACTTACCAGCTTTGTACTCAGGAGCTACCGTTTTGCTATATCCTTCAATTTATGAGGGATTTGGATTGCCGGTTTTGGAAGCCTTTGCTTGCAAGTGTCCTGTTGTGACTTCTAACACCTCTTCTCTACCAGAGGTGGGGAAGGGGGGAGCAGTTTTGGTTGATCCCTACAGCGTGGATTCTATTGCTGATGGAGTATTAAAGGTTATCAAAAAAAGAAGAAGTTTAGTAGATAAAGGAATTAAAAAAATCAAAAGTTTTTCATGGAGAAAGACAGCAATGGAAACACTTAAGGTTTATAATAGAATGTTTTAATTGAATAATTCATGATTATTGGTATAGATGGTAATGAAGCAAATTGTCCTGAAAAGGTTGGGGTAAACCAATATGCTTATAATTTGCTTTGGGCGCTTAAAAGACTTGAGACCAGTTGGTCAAAAAAACATAGGGTTATAGTATATTTGAAAAATTCTCCCAGAAATGATCTTCCTTGCGAGAGCTTTTACTGGCAATATCGGTTGTTGCCTGGTAAAAGACTTTGGATAATTACCAAATTAATGCCGTTTTTGTATACAACAAAGGAAAAAATTGATGTTTTTTTTACCCCCGGTCATTATTTACCGCCTTTTTTACCTGTTCCAGCGGTCTGTGCAGTTATGGATCTCGGATATCTCAAATTTTCGGAACAATTTAAAGCTTATGATTTTTGGCAATTAAAGCTTTGGACTGCTTGGTCCATACTTAAGGCAAAAAAAGTATTTGCAATATCCGAAACTACCAAAAAGGATATTGTACGACATTATCCTTTTGCAGCGAAAAAAGTCTGTGTTACATTGCTTGGGTATGATAAAAAGATGTTTTATCTAAAAAAAGACATAGATGATGTGCGACGAATAAAGAAAAAATACTCTATAGTAAATGAGTATGTCTTGTTTATCGGCACATTAAGGCCTAGTAAAAATGTTGAGGGATTGATTAGGGCATGGTCTGAAGTTTGTAAAAGATATCCTGATATATGTCTTGTTATAGCCGGTAAAAAAGGTTGGTTGTATGAGTCAATTTTCAAAAAAGTTAACTCTTTAAAACTTCGAAAAAGGGTGATTTTTACCGGTTTTTTAGCAGAGGAGGATAAACCTTCTTTAATAAAAGGAGCAAAAGCCTTTGTCATGCCATCTTTTTGGGAAGGGTTTGGAATAGATGTAGTTAACGCCATGGCCTGTGGGGTTCCGGTAGTCATTTCTAATCAAGGAAGTTTACCAGAGATTGGGGGAGAAGCAGCAGTATATGTTAATCCTTATGACGCTCATAGTATTGCAGATGGAATAATAAAAGTTCTTTCAATGAGCAGAAACGATTATAATAAGATAGTTAAAGAGAATCTGAAATGGGTTAAAAGGTTTGACTGGGAAAAAACTGCAAGAAAATCTCTTGAAGAAATAGAGAAAATTGTATGATTATTTACTCTGAAAATATAAAAATTACTAAGTCTGGATTAAAATTTACTGATAAACATGGAGAGCCCCTAAGTTATAGTCAGGCCAGTGAAAAAATACTGGGGCGGGTTCAGAATTGGTTTTTAGATTTTGAACTTTTTCTAATCCACCTTGTTAGTTTTCATATTCCGTTTCATAGTTTTAGAAAATTTATTTTCAGACTTGCAGGTGTGAAAATAGGCCGTGGAAGTACACTACATATGGGTTGCAAGTTTTTTTATCCCAAAGGAGTATCAATTGGTGAAGATACCATAATTGGCGACAGAAGTTTTTTGGACGGCAGAGCGCCTTTAACTATTGGAAATCATGTAGACATTGCCTCGGAGGTGATGATTTATAATTCAGAGCATAATATAAACGATGAGTATTTTCGAGCCACTACTTCTCCTGTTACAATAAAAGATTATGTCTTTATTGGACCAAGGGCGATAATCTTACCCGGTGTAAATATAGGAAAAGGAGCGATTGTTGCTGCTGGAGCAGTGGTTACTAAGGATGTTGGTGATTTTGCAATTGTTGCTGGTGTTCCGGCAAAAGTTATAGGAGAAAGAAAAAACAAAAAACCACGCTACAGGCTTGGTAGAGCTCGTCTTTTCCAGTAATGAAGATTCTAGTCGCTATTTTTATATTTTTTATAACTGCTATCTACCTTATAGTGCCTAGTCCCGATTTTCCACCTCCTCCTCCGGACTCAGTTCGTTCTTCAGAACCTGCGGACACAGAGTCGCCACTTAGGAGAGCGTATTTTACAAATATGTCTCGGGAAGAAGTTATAAATTTTTATAGAAAAAGCTTTGACGGGAATACCCGTTTTTTTTCCATAAGGCTTAATTACCCACCGGAGGAAGCCCAGACAATAATCAGAGACCAAACAAGAAGTACTTATTTAGAAGAAATTGTTCACCCTTTGCGTGAAACAATTTACATAAATGGCTTTGAGCCAAAAGAAAAAAAGGATGAGATTTGGTATGAGGGTAAGCACTTTAGGCAAAAAGTTATAGTTAGGTATGTACCCAGTAGCTCAATTACCAGGTTGTCTATATGGTTTTGTACATTTGTAATTGGATATTTTATTTTTAAAGAATTAACTAATTTTTGTAATTTGAAAAAATGATAACTCAATTGTTGGAGCTAAGAATGAGAGAAGATGGTAAGCCTAAAAGGTTGGTAATAAAAATAAAGATAATATAAGGCCTAAGAATGAAGGAATTTTTAAAATATTTGGTTGCTGGAGTAATCTTGGTAATTCCTTTATATCCAAAGTTCCCATTAGTGAGTGTTCCCGGCACTTTTGTGTCTATCAGGGCTGAGGATTTATATATGCTTTTTGTGGTTCTGATTTGGTTTTTTTGTTCTTTGAACGATTTTAGAAGAACACTTTCTCAAAAGATAACCAAAGCGGTCATTCTTTTTTTTGCAATTTCTCTGGTTTCAGTTGCCTCTGGGATATTTATTACCAAGACGGTTCAACCGCACATAGCACTTTTACATTGGCTAAGAAGAGTTGAATATATCCTGCCGCTTTTTATCGGGATTAGCATTGTTAAATCACAAAAAGACTTAAGCTTTTTTATTAAATGTTTAGTAATTGTTATTTTTTATGCATTTTTATATGGAGTGGGACAGAAATACTTTGACCTTCCAATCATTACCACTCAAAACTATGAGTATTCAAAAGGGATAGCCTTGCGCTATACACCCGGGGGCCACCTAACCTCAACTTTTGCCGGTCATTATGATCTTGCCACCTTCCTTGTATTTGTGCTTCCGATTTTTGTTGTTCTTTTAGTCTGTGTGAAAGCAAGTAAATCTTTTTCTTCCTCAAAAATAAATTTATTTTTGACAAGAAGCATTCTTCTAGCGGCTGTCTTATCTGGTTTTTGGCTACTTGTGAATTCTGTATCCCGTATCTCTATACTTTCTTATCTTTTAGGTACAACAATCTCGCTTATTATAGTAAAAAGGTATAAATTCATACCTATTATTTTAATTTTTTCAATCCTTTTTGTCAGTTTTTCCTCAAACTTAATCTCCCGTTATACCCAAATTATTGAAGTAACACTTAAAAAGTTTTTTTCAGATACAATACAAAGTTTTGTTTTACCTGAAAAGTTAATTCCTCTAGCTTTAGCACAAACATCTTCTTTTCCTCAAAGAAGAACTTCAGAGGCAACACCAACGCCAACCCCCGTCGTTATTTTTGAAGATAGATCCACTTCAATACGTCTGAATGTTGAATGGCCGCGGGCAATAAGGGCTTTTCAAAAAAATGTATTTTTGGGCACAGGTTTTTCTTCTATAACACTTGCTACAGACAATGATTATTTAAGACTGCTGGGCGAGACTGGTGCACTTGGATTTATGGCTTTTATCTTAATTTTGTTGTGTTTATTTAAGACCCTTTTTTCAAAACTACCCTTAAAGGGTGATTTAAATTTAAACGATGTTTACCTTGCTGGAGTATTGGGAGGAGTAACTGGAGTAATGCTAAATGCCTTATTTATTGATGTTTTTGAAGCCTCAAAATTTGCAATCATCTTTTGGTTATTGATGGGATTTGCTTTCAAGTCTGCACAAAAAATTGGTAATGAGTAAAATATTCCTACAAATATTCGGGAAGAAAAACCGTGAGTATTTAATTTTATCAATGATTGTTTTCACGGGCTTTTTATTGAGAGTTTATAAATTAGACTCTCCTCTTGCCGATTGGCACTCGTTTCGTCAAGCTGATACTTCCTCTGTTACTCGGGTATATTTAGAAGACGGTATAAATCTACTTTATCCGCGCTATCACGATCTTTCCAGCACACAAAGCGGGAAGGATAACTTGTTGGGGTTAAGGTTTGTGGAGTTCCCGCTTTACAATCTAGCACACTATCTGATTGCAGTTATTTTTCCTTTTTTTAATCTTGAGGAAGCCGGAAGATTGACCTCAATTTTGGCGTCCTTGTGGTCGCTTTTTTTTATCTATCTGATATGCAAAAAAATATATAACAAGAAAGTGGCCATTTTAGCATCTTTGTTTTTTGCAATACTTCCTTTTAACATTTATTTTTCCCGAACAATATTACCAGAACCACTGGCGATTTTGCTCGCCTTGATGGCTATTTTTAGCTTTATACTTTTTTTAGAGCAAGAAAAACTTTTATACCTTTTTTTAGGTAGCCTTGCTTTTGCATCTTCTTTATTGGTTAAACCATTTACCATTTTTTACGCCGCTCCCATTATTTATCTTGCCATAAGGAAATATCTTCTCATAAGAAAATATACAATTGGGTTATTATTAAGGCAAAAAACCTTTTGGTTGTCTCTTTTTTTAACTCTGGCGCCCCTTTTTTTATGGAGAATTTGGATTTTGCAGCATCCCGAGGCGATACCGCGGATTAGTTGGATGTTTAATGAAGGCTCAATACGTTTCCGGCCAGCCTTTTTTAGGTGGATTTTTGGGGAAAGAATCGGTCTTTTGATTCTTGGGATGTGGGGTCTTGTCCCTTTTTCTTTGGCTTTAACTAAAATTAATAAAAAAACTCTCTTTGTGATTTTCTGGTTTTTGGCTGAGGTTTTATATTTAACTATCTTTGCTGCGGTTAACGTCAGACATGATTATTATCAGATTTATCTTCTTTCTCCAATTTCGATACTTCTTTCTTTGGGTGTAGTTTATCTTTGGGAAGATAATTTTTTTAATAAATTTGCCTCTAGAATTTTAGTCGTTTTTTCTGTTTTTATGATGCTTGGGATGAGTGCCTATCAGGTCAAAGAATTTTACAAAATAAACCACCCTGAAATTATCGAGGCTGGAAGGGCACTTGATATGCTTGTTCCCAAAGATGCCTTGGTTATCGCTGCCTACAACGGCGACACAGCCTTTTTGTATCAGACAAAAAGAAAGGGCTGGCCGGTTGTAGATGATTCGTTTGAGAATCTTATTAAAAAAGGAGCAAGTTTTTATATCTCTGTTAATCTTAATGACCCAGATACCTTGTATCTTTCTCAAAATTTTCCTGTTCTGAAAAAAACCGAGAAGTTTATAATAATTCAATTAACCAGATAAAAAATGAGAATTTTAATGCTAGTTCCATTTTTGCCTAATACCTCAATGTCTGGAGGTCAGACGCGTTGGTACAACATTATTAAGTATATGTCCAAAAGCCACAGAATAACTCTTTTTTCTCTTATTAAAGATGAATCTGAAAGAAAGTTTATTCCCGAGCTTAATAAATACTGTGAAAAGGTTGAAGTTTTTAAACGTCCACGCTCCCCTTGGACAGTTAGAAACTTACTGCTCACAGCTTTTAGTCCCTATCCTCTTTTGGTTATTCGTAATTGGTCTCCCCGAGTGCGAAGTGCCATTAAAAAAGAGCTTTCTAACTCAACCTACGACCTAATTCATGCCGAAACGTTTTATGTGATGCCCCATATACCAAGAACTAATATTCCCAATATCTTGGTAGAGCAAACAATTGAGTATCAGGTTTACAAACATTACGTTGATAATGAGGTCGCCCCTTTTTTTAGGCCAATTTTTATGATTGATGTTTTAAAGTTGATGTTTTGGGAAAAGTACTTTTGGAAAAAAACCACGAGGGCCGTTGCAGTTAGTCCTGAAGACAAAAAAATAATGGAAAAGCTTGTCCCTGGACTTAAGGTTGATGTTATTCCAAATGGGGTTGATTCGGATTATTACGCCAAAAAGTTTCCCAAGAAAACCCCACCGCGGGTTTTATATGGAGTTTCTAATTTTGAGTGGTTGCAAAACCAGGAAGCTGTTGAAATTTTAGTGAAAAAAGTTTGGCCGCTTATTGTCAAGGATTATCCTTTTGTAAAGCTTTGGATTGTTGGAAGAAAAATGCCAAAATGGATAATTGAGCTTGGTAGAAAAAGAGATGACATGGAAGTTAGCGAAAATATTTCTGACCCAAGAGAAGCTTATGGTGGTTCAACGGTTATGGTGACACCAATAAAAGGGTCGGGTGGGACACGATTAAAGATTCTTGAGGCTATGGCCGCCGGACTTCCAATTGTGTCAACAAGTGTTGGCGTGGCAGGGCTTGGAGTTCAGAAAGGAAAGCACGTTTTAATAAACGATACCTTCGCCGGTTTAGCAAGGGAAACCATTAGGATTCTTAAAGATAAAACTTTAGCACGAAGGATTGGAGAAAATGGCAGGCAGTTTGCTAGAAAAAATTATGATTGGAGGGAAATTGTCAAACTTCATGACAAGATTTATGAAGAAATTTTGAAAAAATGAAAATAGCTATAGATGGTCGTTTTTATGGTTTGGAAAACGCGGGATTGGGTAGATATACCATTGGCCTTGTTGAAAATTTAAAGACTCTTGACCAAAAAAACAGTTATACGATTCTCTTGACCGAGAAGTATTTCCAGAAATTAAGCTTTCCCAAAAACTGGAAAAAGATAGCTGTTAGCTTTAGACACTACAGTCTCAAAGAACAGTTGGAGCTTCCCAAAATAATTAACCAAGAAAATCCAGATTTGGTGCATTTTTTGCATTTTAACATCCCAATAACCTACAAAGGAAAATTTGTGGTTACGATACACGATCTTTTGATGCACAGACAAAAAGGGAAAGAGGCTACAACTCTTCCTTTTTTGGCCTATAAAATCAAAAGATTGGCTTATCATCTTGTTTTCAAAAAAGCAGTTTTTGGTTCAAGAAAAATAATCGTCCCCAGCAATTTTGTGAAAGAAGATCTTGTAAATTATTATCGCATTCCCCAAAAAAAGATTGAAGTCGTCTATGAAGGTGTTGATCATTTTTTGCGATCTGTGGACGCAGGGAAAAAGGTTCTTAATAAATATCAAATTAATCTTCCTTACTTTATTTATTCAGGCAACGCCTATCCCCATAAAAACCTCAAAAGGGCAGTCGAGGCGATTTACTTTCTGAATAAGGCAAGTTCAAAAAGATTTTTGTTTGTCATTGTTTCCTCAAGAAATGTTTTCGTCAAGAGGTTGGAGAGGATGATTAAATCAATTGGAGGAGAAAAGTATGTAAGGCTTATCGGATTTGTTCCTGATAATGACTTGGTGTATTTATATAAAAATTCGCTTGGCTTTTTGTATCCTTCTTTATCAGAAGGATTTGGTCTTCCAGGATTGGAAGCTATGGCCGCCGGCACACTAGTTTTGGTGTCGGATATCCCAGTTTTTCATGAGATTTATGAGAATCAGGCAATATATTTTAATCCTTATGACTTTTCAGCAATCGAAAGAGAAATGAGGAATGTAGTTGAGATGGACCCAAAAAAAAGGCAAAAACTTATTTCTTCTGGACAAAAATTTGTTAAAAGATACTCTTGGATAAAAATGGCAAAAAAGACTTTAAAGATCTACAAGGATGTTTTAGAGAACTGAGAGAGTCTAAAGAAATATGAAAGTTGCGCTTGTTTATGATAGGGTAAATAAGTGGGGAGGGGCTGAGAGGGTTCTTTTAACTCTTCACGAGATTTTTCCACTTGCCCCTCTTTTTACTTCTGTCTGTAACATCCAAAAGGCCAAGTGGGCGAGCACTTTTCCTCAGATTTTTTGCAGCTTTTTACAAAAAATTCCCTTTGCCAAAGATAACCATGAATATCTTCCCTTTTTGATGCCTTTGGCTTTTGAATCGTTTAATTTTGATGATTATGATTTGGTGATTTCGGTTACCAGTGAAGCTGCGAAGGGAATAATTACAAAGCCTTCTACTAAACATATTTGTTATTGTTTGACACCGACAAGGTATCTTTGGAGTGGTTATAAACTTTACTTTAAGAGTAAGCTTTTGAAATTTTTAGCAAGGCCGGTTGTTAACTATCTTAAAAAATGGGATAGAATTGCCGCTCAGAGGCCCGATGTAATGATTGGCATATCAAACGCTGTTTGTAAAAGAATAGAAAAGTATTATAAAAGAAAAGCAAATCTCATTTTCCCGCCAGTTAATTTAGATATTAAATCTAAAGAAATTAAAAAGAAAGAGGATTATTTTTTGGTTGTTGGTAGATTGGTGAAATACAAAAGAGTTGATTTGGTGGTGCGTGTTTTTAATAAACTTGGTTTTCCTTTGGTAATTGTTGGTGAGGGAAAAGAGGAGAAGAAATTAAAGGCCATGGCCTCGACCAACATTAGTTTTATAAAAAAATTGACAGATGACGAGCTTATAAATTACTATAAGAAATGCCGTGCGGTTATTTTTGCTCAGGAGGAAGATTTTGGACTTGTTGCTGCAGAGGCACAGGCTTGTGGAACACCTGTAATTGCTTATAAAAAAGGAGGAATAAAAGACATTGTAATTGATGGGAAAACGGGTATTTTTTTTGACAAACAGACAGAAGACTCGCTGGAGAGTGCTTTATTAAAGTTTGAAAAAGTAAATTTTAACCAGAGTTTTATAATGGGCCAAGGGGGTAAGTTTACAAAAGAGAGATTTAAAGCGGAGTTGTCACGAATCATAAAAAGGTATGTTGGAAAGTGAACTTAAAAAACATCTTTATGCCCTTATTATTGTTGGGGGTGGTGGAACACGGCTTTGGCCAAAATCCAGAAATTCTACCCCAAAACAGTTTTTAAAACTATTCAAAGGTAAAACATTGGCGCAAATTACTTCTGAAAGATTACAAAAATTTATTGCTCCCGAGAGGATTTTTGTGGTAACTACAACTGAAGAATACAAAAAAGAATTTATAAGAGAGGTACCCTTTATAAAGCCTGAGAATGTTATTGATGAACCGCTGAGAAGAAATACTGCTCCCGCCCATGGACTTGGCGCAATATATATCCATAAAAAAGACCCTGAAGCAGTAATTATTAATGCCTATTCTGATCAACTTGTTGATCCCGAACATGAGTATATTAAAAACATAGAAACCGCCGCGTTTGCCGCCTTTAGCGGGGATTGGCTTGTTGCAGTAGGAGTAAAACCAACCTACCCAAATCCCGGCTATGGACACATCAAAAAGGGTGGTAAATGGAGAGTGTTTCAACGAAAGACGCTTTACAAAGTCAATCGCTTTACCGAAAAACCGGCTTTGGAACTTGCGAAGCGTTACACAGCCTCGGGTGAGTATTTTTGGAATGCTGGTCAGTATGTTTGGAGAGCAGATAGTTTTTTGCGCGCCCTAGAGCGTTTTGAACCCTCGATTTTTAAGGGATTGCAAAGAATTGGTCAGGCAATCAATACCCCAGAAGAAAGAAAAGTTATGCTTTATGAGTATAAAAAAATGCCGGAAATTTCAGTTGACTACGCAGTTTCCGAGCGGGCGAAAAATTTTGTGATGTTGGTGGCTGATTTTCACTGGATAGATGTTGGAGATTGGAAAGAGGTTTGGGAGAATTTACCCAAAGACGATCAAGGAAATGTCATAATCGATGGTGCTCAGAAAGGTGGGGAAGTGATAAATATTGATACCTCAGATGCTCTTATTCACACCGATGGACGTGTAATAGCTGTGATAGATGTGGATAATGTGGTTATTGTTGATACCAAAGAGGCACTTTTGGTTTGTGCAAAAAGTAAAGCGCAAAATGTCAAAAAGATTGTTGAAGAACTAAAAAGAAAGGGAAGAAAGGAACTGCTTTGAAATTTTTAGTAAAATGAAGTAGTATAATTACCCACCTGCCCGAATATGTTGTATGACATTACTAAAAGAACGATAGACATAGTGGGGTCACTGTTTCTTTTAGTTTTCTTTTTTCCCGTACTTGTCGTAACAGCAATTCTTATCAAAGCCACTTCAAAAGGCCCTGTTTTTGCAGATACACCTGCAAGAGTTGGGAAAGATGGAAAGCTTTTTTACCCCTTAAAGTTTAGGTCAATGATTGTAAATGCACACACACTTCTTAAAACAGACCCAAAATTCAAAAAGTTATACAAGGAATATAAAAAATCAAGTTATAAGCTTTTTGATGATCCGAGGGTGACCCCTGTCGGCAAATATATCCGGCGCCATTCTATTGATGAGATACCCCAGCTTATCAATGTTCTCAAGGGAGAAATGAGTATTGTTGGACCAAGGCCCTATTACCCGGATGAATTGGAAGAGCAACAAAAACGTTACCCCAAAACAAGAAAACTTGTTAAGGAGGTTCTGTCAATAAGGCCAGGTATCACGGGTTTTTGGCAGGTTTCCGGTAGAAGTAACATCAATTTTGATAAAAGAATCGAAATGGATGCTTATTATGCGCGTAAAAGGTCAATACTTTTGGATATTTTAATTCTTCTTAAGACTCCATGGGTTATGATTTCAGGGGTTGGTGCTGTATAGTATATTAAAAAATTTTAACTATTATGAGTGATGACTTTGAAATTATTAGAAAAATCAACCTTGAATCTAAAAAGAAGTCTGAGGCTTCAAATTTTGCTCCCAATTTGAAGGAGTTAGACACGAATGAAAAGCCTCAGTCCTTACCGGGTAAAAAAAATAAATCCAAAAAGCTCTTGAAATTTTTTTTGGGAGCCTTTTTTATCTTGGTTTTGGTCTTGATAATTTGTGTTTTGTTTATCGTCAGACCGCTTTTGAAGGTTTATGAAGATGTAGAAAAATTGGCCAAAAACGCTAATGAGGTACAGGCAATTATGGATTCTCCGGATATTCAAAAAATCAAACAACAAGCCAAAATTATTCGGGAAAACCTAGCCTCTCTTGAAAATTCTGTAAACTATTTTTCCTGGACCAAAAACTTACCAATTCTAGGTAGGTATTATTCTGACTTCCAGTCAGCTATTAGAGCCGGTTTTTACGGTCTTGATGCAGCAGATATTGCCATTTCCACAGTTGAGCCTTACGCCGACATAATTGGGCTTACGCCAAATAAGGACGGGGCAAAAAGTGGCGAAGAAACAGCCAATGACAGAATTGAATTTGTTATTCAGACACTTGAAGAGGTAATTCCTAAAATAGAGGAAATCTCATCAAAGGTGGTTAAAGTCCAAGAGGAAATTGACAAGATAGACCCCTCTTTTTATCCGGAAAAAATTAGAGACTTTAAAGTAAGGGAAAAGATAATCAAAATAGTCAGTCTTGTTGATGAGGGCGCAAAAATACTTTCAGACGCAAAGCCGCTTTTGCAAAAAGCTCCTTATCTTATTGGCTTGGACGCGCCACGCACATATCTTGTTCTTTTTCAAAATGATAAGGAACTGCGCCCCACCGGAGGCTTTATTACAGCCTACTCAATTATGACAGTTGATAAGGGTAGGATGCGTCCCGTATCCTCAAACGACATTTATAATTTGGACTCTCGCTATACGCCAGTTGTTCCAGCGCCTGAAGTTTTGCGCAAATACCTTAAGGGGCCGTATATCCTTTCAAAAAATTATCGTTTGAGAGATATGAATTTTGCTGCCGACTTTAAAGAAAGTATGGCTCTTTTCACGAAAGAAGCAGAAAAGGTTGGTATTAGAGATATTGATGGAGTGATTGCTGTTGATACAGAAGTGGTGGTGAGAATCTTGGAGGTTGTTGGCAAAATCGGTGTTCCGGGATTTGGAAATTTCAGCACAGAGATAATTCCTGAGTGTGATTGCCCTCAGGTTGTATATGAACTTGAGAGTTTTGCCGACATTGAAGGTCCGGTTGTTTGGAGTCAGGATGAGCCAGATAAGATTATCTACGCTCCTCCAAATTATGACAATCGCAAAAAGATTGTGGGGCCACTCATGAACTCGGTTATTGCTAATGCTTTGGGACAGCCTAAGGAGAAAGTTCCGTCTCTAACCCGGGTCGCATGGGACCTTCTTACCCAAAAACATGTTCTTTTGTATCTAAAAGATGAAGAAGCACAAAAAGCAGCTGAGGCTTTTAATATTGCCGGTAGAATTTCAGATTTTGATGGAGACTATCTTCATATTAATGATGCCAATCTTGGAGGGAGGAAATCAAATCTTTATGTAACCCAAGAGGTCCATCAGGAAATTTTAGTTTCCCAAGACGGATCTATCGAAAAGACTCTTGAAATTACTTATAAGAACCCCAAAAGCTATGATGGCTGGTTAAACTCCGTTCTACCAAACTGGACTAGAATATACGTACCCAGGGGCTCTCAATTAATTTCAGTTACAGGTTTTGACCAGCAGGGTGAAGCCTATGAAGAATATGGTAAAACGGTGTTTTCGGGAGGATTTCAACTTCGTCCGGAAGGAGTAGTTAAAATTACCATAAGGTATAAACTTCCCTTTAAGGCCAATAAAAACTATAATCTGTTAATTCAAAAGCAGCCAGGTACCGCTTCCCCTCTTTACACCTTAAAAGCTGGCAAATTTGAAGACGAGTTTTTTCTTTGGACAGACAGAAAGATAAAGCTTTCTTTATAGTGCGCGCGAGAAATTATACGACAGAGGCTATTGTTCTTGGTAGACGCGACTTTTCTGAAGCAGATAAAATCATAGTTGTTTTCAGTAAAAGTATTGGTAAACTTTTTTTAATTGCCAAGGGTGTAAAAAAACTAACCAGCAGGAAACGCGGTCATTTGGAAGTTTTTTCACACATTCGTTTCTCGGCAGCAAAGGGCAAAAATCTGGATATAATAACTGAAGTTGAAACAATTGAGAATTATTCTGATATCCGCCAAGACCTCAGAAAAGTTGCTGTTGCCTACTTCTTTGTTGAGACGGTGGCTAGATTGACACAAGAAGAAGAGCCTCATCCAAAGGTTTTTCAACTTCTTATTTCTTATTTAGATTTACTAAAAGAAGCTAAAAACCTGAAGAAATTAAGGGATGAATTTACTTTGGACATTTTAGTTAATTTGGGTTTTTGGAGCCGCAGCAAACCTCTTTTAAATCCGGATTTATTTTTGGAAAGTGTTACAGAACGACAGATAAACTCAGTTAGAATTGGTAAAAAGCTACTCTCCAAAGTATAATAGGATTTATGAGTTTAATGGATGAAATTGTCTCCTTGGCAAAGCGCAGGGGATTTATCTTTCAGGGGAGCGAGATTTATGGGGGGTTGGCTGGATTTTGGGATTATGGCCCCCTTGGGGTTGAGCTTAAAAAGAATATCAAAAATGAGTGGTGGAAATCTATGGTCTATGAAAGAGAGGATGTGGTTGGAATAGATGCCGCGATTATCATGAATCCCAGAGTTTGGGAGGTTTCAGGGCATACAGAGTCTTTTTCCGACCCCCTGATAGAGTGTAAGCTTTGCCATAAACGCTTCAGACCCGATAAACCAGAAAGTGTCAAAGAGCACGAAGATCAACACTTAAAAAACAAGGAAAAGGTTTCTTGGACTAAGCCCAAGAAATTTAATCTTTTAACAGAGGTTTTTCTGGGAACAACCGAGCCCAAACAAAAAGCTTATCTGCGGGGTGAGATTACCCAAGGAGTATTTGTGAATTTTAAAAATATTCTTGATTCAACACATATGCGTATTCCTTTTGGGGTTGCCCAGATAGGAAAGGCTTTCCGCAACGAAATCACCCCGGGAAATTTTACCTTTAGAAGCAGAGAATTCGAGCAGATGGAGCTTGAATATTTTGTCAGGCCTGAAGAGAAGGAAGGCAAGAAAACTTTTGAATACTGGAAGAATGAGCGTATAAACTGGTATGTTAATCTGGGTATACGCCGAGAAAAGTTAAGACTCAGAGAACATACTCCAGAGGAAAGGGCTCATTACGCAAGAAGCGCTGAAGATATTCAGTATGAATCTCCTTTTGGTTGGGATGAGTTTGAAGGAATTCACCACAGAGGAGACTGGGATTTGGGACGTCATCAACTAAAATACAAGGATCCTGACTCCGGTAAAGAATATACACCCTGGGTGATTGAGACATCCGGGGGGGTGGATAGAGCGGCTTTATTTTTCCTAATTGACGCCTATTGTAAGGATAACGGCCGGGTTGTATTAAAACTAAATCCCCGTCTTGCTCCCTATAAACTGGCTGTTTTCCCACTTTTGGCAAACAAACCCAGTCTGGTTAACAAAGCAAGAAGCATATTTGAAAAATTGCGGGGGAAGTACCCTATCTCGTGGGATGACAGGGGAAATATTGGAAAAAGGTATTTTGCTCAGGATGAGATTGGTACCCCATGGTGTTTGACTGTTGATTTTCAGACACTTAAGGATAATACTGTTACTTTAAGGGATAGAGACACGACCAAACAAGAAAGAGTTGACATCTCTAAATTGGAAGGCTGGCTTGAGAGTAAATACAAATGCCAGAAAAAGAAAGCAGACAAAGTTTAGAAGAGAAAGACTGTGATGAGTTTAAGAAATGGGGGTTTTACGTTTACATTCAAGGTCATGAAACAGGAGGAGGACACATCACAATGAAATTCCATGCAATCGAAATAGATCCTAATACTTCTTTCCCATTTGATGGTATGGATTCGGGAACGCTTCATCTTGTTGCAGATAGTCTTGATGAATTAATAGAAAAGATAGATGATTTTCGTCGACGAAAACCCAAGAAAGGTTGACAAAAGCCCCCGGAAATTTAAGAATAAATATAAATAAGCAATAGATTTTTCTATGAAGAAATTATTTCCCATTTTTCTTCTCGGCGCAGGGGTAGTTTTTTTGATTGTTACTTTTGTCGTCATCAGTGGAAAAGACAAAAATGGGCAGGGGGTTGAGATAGAAGAAAAGATAGCCGATATACCCCTTGAGCAAAGGCCATTTACAAGTCTAACCCCAAGCGAAGATGGTCACTGGTTGAAATTAAGGATTGAGGAGCCACAAAAAGTAACTGGGGCCAAAAGCCTTGATTATGAAATTTTGTACAAAGTAGCAGACGGCAGGGTTCAGGGGGTTCCGGGTACAGTTTCTTTCAAGGGTGAAAAGATAATTGAGCGGGATATCCTATTGGGGTCTGAGTCCTCAGGTAAATTTCGCTACGACGAAGGAGTTAGAGAGGGAACTTTGACACTTCGCTTTAGAAACGAGAAAGGTAAGTTGGTTGGGAAGCTTTCAACTGATTTTCATTTGCAGGTTGAGGATGAAATCTTAACAAGTTTGGATAAGGAGTTTTCTTATAAACTTGATAAGGCAGTCAAGAAAGTGTTTTTTGTAACAATGAAAACTTTTGGCGTGCCGGGAAAATTTGAAGGCATTTTTTCAAAAGGTCCTTATGGGGTTTTTTCTTCCAGCAAGGGCAAAGTTGCCGGAAAAGTTGAAAAGATTGACAGCGTTTATTGGTGGAGTGGAAGTGAATGGAGGATGTTAGAAGAAGGTAATGCTTCTGATGTGGGGGTATTCGTAGGGACTTCTGATATAACAGAGTAATGGACCGAAAGAGTCTGGTGCGAAATTTGGTCAAGGAAAAGCCCTACCTTTCTTGGTATACAAAGGCAGATGACTTAAGTTACGAAAGTGTTTTGGAGAGTGTGCTAAACTACGGTAGCTGGGAAGATTATATTCATCTAGAGAAAATTTTAGGAATAGAAGAAGTAAGGGCGCTTTTTGAAAAGATAACTAGTAAAAAGAGAGTCAATCTAAGGCCGCAGACAGTGGAGTATTACAGAAAGTATTTCCAAAAATATACATGAGGAGATACTTACAAGGCAACAGAAAACACTTCTTCCTTTATTAAAGGAGTTCTCAAATGACTTTGGTTTGGTTGGTGGCACGGCCCTTGCTCTCCAGATTGGTCACAGAAGGTCTGTTGATTTTGGCCTTTTTACTCTTAGAAGTTTTGATATCGAGAGGATTAGAAATACTGTTAGACAAAAATTTGCTATTCAGGAAACGTTGGTTGAAAATCCCAATGAGCTTACGCTTGCTATTAACAACGTCAAGCTTACATTTTACAAATATCCTTATACTATGGGTTTTCAAAAAGCTTAAACAAGGTTATTAAAATGCCTGATATTTTGACGCTTGCTGCGATGAAAGCTTTTGCTCTAGGAAGAAGGGTAAGTGGAAGGACTATGTAGATCTTTACTACGTTTTTAAAATCTATAGCCTAAAGGACATAGTGACGAAAGCAATAGGAATTTTCAAAGAAGAGTTTAATGAGAAGCTTTTGAGGGAACAACTTTCCTGTTTTACCGATATTGATTATTCAGAAAAGATTGACTATCTAAAGGGCTTTGAGGTAAGGGATGAAGAAATAAAAAGAAAATTGACCGAAATTAGCCTTTCAAGATAGCAGGTCTTCAGATGTGGGAGTGTTTGTTGGTATTTATAAGGGAAGTGAGTAAAGAAAAAATTAACCTTAAGTTTTATTGGAATTTTTTGCCTAGGTTAGATAATAGCGAGGCCGCAATGTCAACATCAGTGACCAGAGTTGTTCCGCTTTCGATTGCGGCTTGACGGATAAGTTTCCCATCGCTTATTTCTTTATCATCGCGTTTAGGATTTGTGGGAATATTTATAATAAGATCAAACATATTTTTTTGTAGAAGATCCCTTAGGTTTGGTTGTCCATTTTCGCTTATTTTATAAACTCTGGTTGAGGGTATTCCGTGCTTTTGTAAAAAGAGATTTGTGTTTTGGGTCGCGTAAAGAATATGGCTGTTACTTCTTAATTTTTTAAGGCTGGGTAAAAGTTTGGCCTTGTTTTCGTCTTTACCTATTGAAAGTAATATTGTTTTCTTGTGGTCAAGGATTGGTTGCATGCCGCGTTTGGCTACATCCCAATCTTTGGTTTGTCTATTCATTAAACAAAAAAGAGAGCATTGTCTAATATCATCCATACCCAAGATAAACTGCATAACCCTTTCATTACCTATCCCATATCCTGCGTGAGGTAAGGTTTTTTGAGCCACTATAATATCTTCGGTATACCACTGAAAATCTTCATATTTTCCACCACGTTGCTCGTGCATTTTATACATCTTAGATGTCAAAAACCTCACAATTAGTTTTACCCCATCGTGCTCGCGGACAGCAGAGCCGACTCCCTCTCCACTGAAAGGAAATATACAATCAGCCGAAAGAACCACCCTGGGGTCTTTCGTTGAGACTTTCATATTGAAGAATTTGATTTCTTTTGGATATTTCATAATAAAAACTGGAGAGAATTCTGCAGTGTTTTTTCCGTAACCTCTTGTTTTTTTGTTGAGAAGCTCAACTATCTTGGCTTCATGCTCGGATATTAAATCATCTCCAAATTGTAGTTCAGGCCAACCATTCTTTTGTAAAAGCAAGACAGCTTCTTCGTAGGAAATCCGCAAATATGGCCTTGCCATAATCTCCTTAAGAAGAGCAGGATCTCTTTTGTAATCTGATTTGAGAATTTTACTATTGTTTTCTAGAACTGAATTTATCATCGCTTTTGTGGCTAGTTCAATATGGGCAAGAAGTGTTTCGAACATCTTTTCTTCGTCGTATGTATCTTTAGTCATCTTTGCCATTGTACAGTCAAACTCTTCCTCTGTTAATCTAAATTGTCGAAGATGTCTTTTGTCCTCTGTCTCCTCATCGCGACCACTAAAAATTATCGTGTAGACACCGTGAGCGTATTGCAAAACTTGTTCGAGGGCAAGCTGACCTGTTTGAGTGAAGAAAAGAGGTAAATTAAGTCGGTTGCCTATTTTGAAAAGAGTGTCCACATTTTCGCAAGCTCCAGTTATACCAACAATTGCTGGTACTTCTGCGTATTGTAAACCAAGTGAACGATAATGGGCAATAGAGCCATAAAACATCGCAGAGCTGAAATTCACCAAGTTCTGAAAATGTTTATTATTATCTTTGAGTGACATATAAAAAAAAGACCCTTGCGGGTCTTCTTTGATAAATAATTTTTGATTTATAGTTTTTCCAGAGTTCCCCTAATGCCATAAAATAATCTCTAAAATTTTAATCTAGAGATTTTCTAAAAAAGTGTCAAGTGGAAAAATTGAGTTTTTGGGTTTTATTAGTCTTGACAATTCGTGAAAACGGTATCAGAATGGTGATAAGTGGTGCAAAGTGGTGAAAAGTAATTTATGTTTATTGGACAGTATGAAGCGGTTCTGGGAGAGAAAAATAGAATCGCTATACCCAAAAAGTTTAGAAACGAGCTTGGTGAAAAATTTATCATAGCAAAGTGGTATGAGGGTTGTTTGGTCCTAGTTTCGGGGAAATATTGGAGTGCACTTTTAGAAAAGCTAAGGGGTAGATCAAAAATTATAACCTTGCCGGTTAGAGACACAGACAGGTTTATCCTGGGTTCAGCCTATGAAGTTGAGCCAGATTCTCAGGGAAGGGTGGTTCTTCCCGAGAAGTTGGTAAAATACGCGTCTCTTAAAAATGAGGTGAGCTTTTTGGGGCTTGGAGACAGAATTGAGATCTGGGATAAAGTTCTTTGGGAAAAGCGAGAAAAATTTATCTCAGAAAATGCCGAAAAGTTGGTCGAGAAATTAGCACAGATAAGTGATGGCCAAAAGTAATCTGGTACACAAAAGTGTTCTTTTAAAGGAAAGTATTAATTTTTTGCACATTGAAAGTAAAGCTCGGTATATAGATGCAACCCTAGGAGTTGGTGGTCATAGTATAGAAATTTTAAGACGAGGGGGGAAATTATTGGGAATTGAGCAAGATCCTGAAATTTTGAAAATTGCCCAAAAAAATATTAGGTTAGCCTGCCCTGCCACTGAGAAAAATTCTCGGTGGTTTTACAAACTAGTTCAGGGTAATTTTAAAAACGTAAGATCAATTGCTCAGGAAAATGGTTTTGACCCCTGTCAGGGAATCTTGGCCGATTTGGGGATATCAAGTTTGCATTATGAGCAAAGTGGGCGCGGTTTTTCCTTTAATAAACCTGATGAGCCTTTGGATATGAGGCTTGACCCCAAAGTTCAGGCAGTAAAAGCCTCGGATTTACTTAATAGTCTTGGGAAAAAAGATTTGGTTGACACATTTGAGTTTGTAATGGGAAAGGCTCTTGCCAAGTGGCTAGCTTACGAGGTTATCAAGGCTAGAGAAAAAAAGAAAATTGAAAAAGTCGGGGACCTTCTAAGAATTGTTCAAAGGTTACACTTAAGGCCAAAAGATATTCACCCAGCCACCAAACCCTTTATGGCTCTTCGGATACGTGTTAACTCCGAGCTTGAAAATTTAAGCATTTTTCTCCCTAATGCCTTCGAATTATTGGTAAAAGGGGGAAGAATGGCCATAATCAGTTTTCACTCCGCTGAAGATAGGATTGTCAAGCGGTTTAGTAAAGCGTATGCAGAAAGTTTAAAGGTTTTAACCAGAAAACCGGTTTTTCCCAGTTCACGGGAGATAAAAGAAAACCCTCGTTCGCGAAGTGCGAGATTAAGGGTTTTTGAAAAAATAATTTGAAGATATGAATAAAAAATATATCAAAATATTTATAGCTTTTCTTGGATTTTTATTGGTGGTTACCGTTTTTCTTGCTATTGAGTCTGCAGGGAATGGTTCAAAGCTTTACTATCTTGAGAAAGAAAGGACAAGGCTTGAAGAAGAAAACAGGCAATTAAAAACTGAGTTGATTGCAAAAACCTCTCTTACAAAGATAGAGGAAATTGCATTATCTTTGGGCATGAAAAAATCAGAAGATATAATTTACATAGATTCTGAAGTCCCTATTGCTAAACTGCCTTAGAAGATTTAATGAATGAAGAAAGACGCAAGGCTTCAACTTCTTGGAATATTTTTGGCAATCTCTTCTGTGGTCCTTTTGGGCAGGCTTTTTTTCTGGCAGGTTTTAAAGGGAAGTGAACTTTCTACCCAAGCTCGTTTTCAGTATCAGACGCGCGATATCCTCTTTGCACCACGGGGCAGCATCTTAGCTAAAGATAGTACATGGTTAGCAGCAAGTGAGGAGGCTTATCTGGTGTTTGCCTTTAAGCCGGATATTAAGAGGACTCCTCGGGAAATAGCCAATCTCTTGGCGCATTTTTTTGTTGAGGATTCGCAAAACCAGCAACAATTATTGAACGAGGCGATGAGAATTGAGGGTTTGCTTTCTCGAGAGGATGTTGTTTGGATACCCCTGAAACGTAAAGTTTCAAAAACCGTAAAAGAAAGTATTGCCAGCCTTAATATTGACGGAATTGGCTTTGAAAAAGAAGAAAAAAGATTTTATCCAGAGGGTTCTTCTGCGGCTAACCTCTTGGGATTTGTCGGAAAAGATAAAGACGGTAATGATAAAGGTTACTTTGGCCTTGAGGGTTATTGGGATCTTTCACTTTCGGGTAAACATGGTTTTGTTGAGCGTGAATCTGATGCCAGGGGAAATCCAATTCTTTTTGGAGAAACAAAAGAGACTCCAGCCGTAGGAGGTATTGACCTTGTTACACATATTGATAAAGCTGTCCAACGAGTAGCTGAGGAAAAATTACAAAAGGGTATTCAAAAATATGGTGCAAAAGGAGGACTGGTTGTAGTTATGAACCCGACAGATGGGGGAGTCATGGCAATAGCGGTTTCGCCCTCTTATGACCCAAAGACTTATCAGAAATTTTCAGACGAGCTTTTTAGAAATCCGGCTATTTCTGATTCCTTTGAACCCGGTTCTATTATCAAGCCGCTGGTTATGGCAGCTGCACTTGACAAGAAAGTGGTGGACATGGACACAAAGTGTGATATTTGCTCAGGGCCAGTCAAGATTGATAGATACATGATTGAAACTTGGGACAAGAAATATTATCCGGACTCTACAATGGTTGATATCATAGTTCATTCAGATAACGTTGGAATGACTTTTGTTGCTCAAAAACTTGGTGCCGATGCCCTATATGATTATTTTAAAGCTTTTGGTTTTACGGAAATTACTGGCATTGATCTTCAGGGTGAAGCAAATATACCCCTGCGTGCAAAAGGAAAGTGGAGCAGTATAGATTTAGCAACTGCTTCTTTTGGCCAAGGAATTGCTTTAACTCCTATTCAGATAGTTAGAGCTTTTGCAGCTATTGCTAATGGAGGTTTTTTGGTTAAGCCGCAGGTTGTTGACAAAATTCAAAAGGGTAGTTGGAGCCAGGATTTGAAAGTTGAAGCACAACATCGTGTTTTATCTGAGGAGACAACCCTTAAGGTTAAAGAAATGATGGTTGCTGCTGTTAAAAATGGCGAAGCTAAATGGACTGCTACCCGAGGATTCAGAATTGCTGGAAAAACTGGTACCGCCCAAATACCCATATCTGGTCATTATGACGAGGAGAAAACGATAGCCTCTTTTGTGGGATTTGCGCCGGCTGATAAGCCAAAATTCGTGATGCTGGTTACTCTACGGGAGCCAAGCAGTTCTCCTTGGGGTTCAGAGACTGCTGCTCCTTTGTGGTTCGATATTGCCAAGGAGCTTTTCTTTTATTTTGGAATTAGACCAGAATCTTAAAAATTGCCGAAAAATTGATTGGCTGTGTTAAAATAAATAATCTATGTCTAAACTTATAGTTTCAGGAGAAAGGACGCTGTCAGGAAAAGTAAGACTATCGGGTAATAAAAATTCTGCACTTAAATTGATAGCTGCCAGCCTTCTTTCAGATACTCCGACTACTCTAGTCAATATGCCCAGAATCACAGACGTTTCGGTTATGTGTGAGATTGTCAAAGATCTTGGCGCCAAAGTAGAGGGGGTTGGTACAAATAAAATTAGAATAGACCCATCCGGTGTAAATAAATATATTATCAAAAAGGGTCTGTCAGGAAGAATAAGAACAGCCCCGCTTTTGATAGCTCCCCTCCTTTTAAGATTTGGTTGTGCCCAAATTTCCACCCCTGGGGGTTGTTCGATAGGTAAAAGACTTTTATCAACGCATTTTTCTTTACTTAAGTCAATGGGGGCCAAAATCACAAAAAAAGGGGACGGATACTTTATAAAATTTAACCCCAAACCCAGATTTCGTGAAGTTTTTTTAGAGGAGGCTTCGGTTACGGCGACTGAACTTGGTCTATTGTTGGCATCTGGTATAAAATCAGAAACGATAATTCTAGATGCCGCCTGTGAACCACACGTTGAAGATTTAGCTTTGATGTTGACCAAAATGGGTGCCAGAATAGAAGGGGCTGGAACAAATAGTATCAAGATAGTTGGAGCCGGAAATTTAAAAGGAACAACACACGAGGTTATTCCTGACTATATTGAAGCTGGCACATGGGCTATTGCATCCGCTATTACCCACGGAAACGTAAAGATTGAGGGGGTTAGGAAAGAAGATTTAAGAATGATTTGTTGTTACTTTGATCATCTTAATATAAAGTATTCCTTTCCTGGGGAGAATATTTGGGAGATTAAACCATCGAATCTTAGATTTGATGGTCAAATCAAGGAATTTCAGACAAGACCATGGCCAGGTTTTCCTACAGATTTAATGAGTCCGCTTATAGTTGCAGCCACACAAGCAGAGGGGCAGGTGGTTTGTCATGACTGGATGTTTGAATGGAGGATATTTTTTGTTGATGATCTTATCTCCATGGGGGCAAAAATTATTATCGCGGATCCCCACAGAGTATTTATTGTCGGTCCTGTTAAATTGAGGGGGGCTGAGATGATTTCTAAGGATATCAGGGCGGGCATGGCAATTGTCTTGGCGGCACTGGCAGCTAGGGGTAAAAGTGTTATTGACAATTTTGATGTTATTGAAAGAGGCTACGAGGATCTTGAATTGAAACTCACTAGCCTTGGAGCTGAAGTAGAGAAAAGATGAAGATTATTCACTTCATGGGAATTGGTGGAAGTGGAATTTCTGCAGCAGCAGTTTTGGCGAAATCTCAAAACTTTCAAGTCACCGGTTGTGACGAGTTAAAATCAACTCCTTATTTAGATAAGGTCAGACACTCGGGAATTAAAGTTTATTTTGAGCATAGTGAGAAACATCTTGAGAACATAGACCTTTTGGTTATTACCCCAGCAGTCTTGAAAAGAAATATTCCAGAGATTAAAAAAGCAAAGAAAGTTATCACCTGGCAAAGATTTGTTGGTGAGTATCTTCAAAAAGGCAAAAAGGTTATTTGCATTTCAGGCACTCACGGAAAGTCAACTACCACAGCTATGGCTGCTTGTCTTTTGGAAGATGCAAAATTTAATCCTTGGGCATTGGTTGGAGCGACAGTTAAAAAATGGAAAACCAATTATAGAGTCGGTAAAAGCAAATATTTTATTACAGAGGCAGATGAGTACAACAATAATTTTTTAAACTACAACCCGAGTGTGATTATCCTAAATAACATTGAGATGGATCATCCTGATTTTTTCAAAGATAAGGGCGAACTTCTTAATAGTTTCAAAAAACACATAAAAAATTTAATTGGAGAAAAACTTTTGATTGTCAATTGGGATGATAAAGGAGTGAGAAAGCTTCTTGAAAAAAATCCCCCAGGAGTCAATCTTCTAAAGTACGGCATTAACGGAAACTGCGAATATATTGCCAAGAATATCATTCTAGGTAAAAATTTTTCTTTTTTTGAGGTTGATGGACTAAGTTATAAACTGCAGTTACCGGGAGCTTATAATATTTCCAATGCATTGGGAGTTATCGCACTTGGTAAATTTTTGAAAATTAAGGACGAGATAATACAAAAATCCTTGGCAAAATTTGAAGGGGTTGAAAGAAGAATGGATTTAATCGGCCACTGGAGGGGAATTAAAATTTATGATGATTATGCTCATCACCCGACAGCGATAAGGGTTACCCTTGATGCTTTGAAACAAAAACACCCCCATGCAAGAATTTGGGCAATAGTTGAGCCGCATTCCTACTCCAGAACCAAAACCTTGTTGCCTTATTATAAGAATTGTTTTTTCAGTGCTTCTCTAGTAATAATCACAAAAATTTTCAAAGCCAGAGATACTCAGGATTTTGGTGTTAGCGGGCAAGATATAGTTCGTGTTTCCAGACACAAAAACATTCGCTATATTGCGGATTTTAAGAGTGTTGCCGAATATTTTTGGCAAAATGCAAAAAAGAAAGATGTGGCCATAGTTATGGGAGCTGGAGAAAGTTATAAATTGGCGAGGATGTTATTAAAAAAAAATTATGCGAATTGAAGAAAATGTCAAATTAGCGCCTTTAACTACTTTTAGAATTGGGGGTAGGGCACGCTTTTTTATTAAAATAAAAAAAGAAGATGAACTCAGAAATGCTTTTGAATTTACCAAGTCCAAGAAGCTACCAATTTTTGTATTGGGTGGTGGAAGCAATGTTTTAATAAGCGACAAGGGTTTTCCCGGAGTGGTTATTCAACTTCAAAATAAGAAAATTGTTTTTTCCTCTCTTAAAAAAAGCTGTTTAGTGAAGGCTGATGCCGGTGTAATTTGGGATGATCTTGTGGAAAAGACGGTTAAAAGAAATTTACAAGGGATAGAGTGTTTATCTGGTATTCCCGGTACAGTTGGTGCGGCGCCAGTCCAAAACATAGGGGCCTATGGTCAAGAGTTGAAAGACGTGTTTGTAAGTTTAAAAGCATTCGATACAAAAAAAGAAAAGTTTGTAATTATGAATAAAAAAGATTGCAAATTTTCTTACCGCCAAAGCGTTTTCAAAAAAGAAAATGCTAGATTTGTAATCATTAATATTACTTTAAAACTTTTTAAAAACAAAAAACCAACTCTAACTTATGAATCGCTTGTTAATTTTTTGAAAGAGAAGGGAATTAAAAAGCCCTCTTTACAAGATGCCAGAAAAGCAGTTCTAATGTTGAGATCTCAAAGACTGGAAGATTATCAGGGCCACGGAAATGCTGGTTCTTTTTTCAAAAATCCAGTTGTTAGTAAGAAATTTTTTCTTAGCCTTAAGGAAAAATACCCCGATATCCCTTTTTTCTTTACCGAAGACAAAAAGGTTAAACTTTTTGCCGGTTGGCTTATTGAACAGGCAGGCTGGAAAGGGAAAGTTTACGGCAATGTTGGAGTATCGGACAAAAATGCCTTGGTTTTACTTAACCGGAATGGAAAGGGAAAAGCAAGAGAAGTAAAAAGACTTGCAAATCTTATACAAAAGGATGTCAAGAAAAAATTTGGAGTAATTCTTGAACCTGAAGTTTGCTACATAAGTTTTTAAAAATGGCCAAAGTCAAAAAGAAGCTTTTTAGGTTTATCGAAATTTTACCACAAAAAAAGGTGTTTGGTTCAGAGGATATTTTTATTACAGGCGTTTCAGATGATTCTCGAAAAGTGCAAAAAGGTAATCTTTTTGTTGCAATTTCAGGTTTTACGCTTGACGCACACAAATTTATCCCAGAGGCTATAAGAAAAGGTGCGTCTGTTGTTGTTGGAGAAAAAGAACCTCAAAAAAGTTGGCTTAAGGCAATAACCTATATAAAAGTTTCAAATTCCCGAGAAGCCTTGTCTTATCTTGCATCTTTTTGGTATGGACAACCAGCAAAGAAATTAAAGGTTATCGGAGTAACCGGCACTGACGGTAAAACAACGACTGCCAATATGATTAAGGCAATTTTGGAAGGATCGGGGAGAAAGGTTGGTCTTATCTCAACTATTGGTGCTGAAATTAGTAAAAAAGTTTATGAAACAGGCGCCCACGTAACCAATCCCGAGCCGCTTGAACTGCAGAAAATTTTGAATTTAATGGTTATGGCAAGATGTACTTATTGCGTGATGGAAGTAACTTCCCAAGGTATTGACCAGCAAAGAATTGCTGGAGTGGATTTTGACACAGCCGTACTGACCAATATTACCCCCGAGCATCTTTTTTATCACAAAACTTTTGAAACTTACAGAGATACAAAGCTTAAGCTTTTTCAAAAAGCAAAAAACGCTGTTTTGAATAAGGACGATTCCAGTTTTCCTATTTTTACAAAAAGAATTTCCCCAATAACAAATATATATACTTATTCTCTAAAACAGAAAGCTGACTTTTGGGCTGATAAAATTCAGGAAAATGCCAAAGTTTCCTTTCAACTAAATTATAAAAATAAAAAGATTGATATTAATCTTAATTTCCCGGGCCAGTTTAATGTGGCAAATGCTCTGGCCGCAATAGCGGCCTCCAGAATTTATAAAATACCTTTTAGAATAATAAAGAAAGCTTTGCAGGATTTTCGTCTTCCCGAGGGAAGGCTAGAAGAAATCAAGAACCAAAAAGGTATAAAAATCTTCATAGATTTTGCTCACACACCGAATGCTTTGCAGAATGTATTAACAACCCTACGCCCCAAAACTAATGCTAAGTTAATTGTAGTTTTCGGATGTGCCAGTGAGCGAGACGATAGCAAACGTCCGGTAATGGGAGAGATTGCTGGTAGGATAGCTGATTTTACTGTCTTGACAAGTGAAGACCCCAGAAATGAAAGTATCGCAAGAATTATCGAAGAAATTGCAGCCGGAGCTAAAAGAGGGGGTGCAATGGAAGTTGATGAGGGGAAGTTTAATAGTTCGAACCATCAAACCAGAGGGAATTACTTTCTGAAAATTCCAGATAGAGGTGAAGCAATATATTTTGCAATTAATAAAATTGCTCAAAAAGGTGACCTTGTGGTGATTTGTGGAAAAGGGCATGAAAAAAGTATGAATATCAAAGGAATAGAGTACCCATGGAGTGATAGAAAGGCAGTTACGATGGCTCTTGGTGGGAAAGTTAAAAAAATATCATGAGGTTCAAAAATAAAAATGTAGCTTTAATAGGATTGGGAATTGAAGGCAAAGATGCACTGAAGTTTTTACTTGGGGAAGGTGCTTTTATTACAGTTTTTGATCAAAAAGAAAAAAGTGAGCTAGATCTGACAGGTTTAATGATAAAAAAAATAAAATTTATCTGTGGCAAGAACTATTTAGACGGCGATTTTTCGAATTTTGATTATATTGTCCGATCTCCGGGAGTTTATCCATATAAGCCCGCCCTCCTCAAAGCCAAAAAGGAGGGAGTACTCATAACCAGCCCGATAAAGATTTTTTTCGAAAGATGTGCCGGAAAGATAATTGGAGTTACCGGTACCAAAGGAAAGGGAACAACAAGTAGCCTGATCTATGAAATTTTAAGAAAAGTTCAAAAAGAAGTTTTTTTGGCCGGCAATATTGGAATTCCCTACTTATCTTTATTAAAAAAGATTACTAAGAATTCTTGGGTGGTGATGGAACTTTCTTCATTTCAGCTTATTGACTTAAGAAAAAGTCCTCATATCGCGGTTGTCTTGAATATTACAAAGGACCATCTTGATTGGCACAAGGATATTAAAGAATATGTGAATGCCAAAAAAAATATTGTTCGATATCAGAATGAGAAGGATTTTGCCGTTATCAATTCCGATTACAAGGTTTCGAAAGGTTTTGGGAAAGTAGCAAAAGGAAAAGTAATCTATTTTTCCGGCAAAGATGTTTTAAAGTTTTATAACACTAAAAAGTTTTTACTTCTTGGAAAACACAACTGGGAAAATATAGCTGCTGCAACTGCGGTTTCCCGGGTCTTGGGAATAGGAAGAAAAATAGTCCAAAAGGTTGTTTATAACTTTAAGGGATTGGAACACAGATTGGAGTTTGTTGGAAAAGGTAGGGGTGTCTCTTTTTATAATGATTCGTTTTCAACTAATCCACAACCTTCAATTGCTGCTGTTAATTCCTTTAACGCACCTATCACAATCATCTTGGGGGGCTATGACAAGGGATTAGATTATACAGAATTAGGAGAAGTGATTAGTAAAAAGAAAAATGTTGGTTGTGTTGTTTTGATTGGGGACACAGCTCGAAAAATAAAAGAGGCTCTTTTTTATGCAAAGTACAATGGTAAAATTATTGAGCTTGGAAAACCCCCTACGAGAGAAATTGTGAAAGTGGCTTTTAAAAATACTCCCAAAGATGGAGTAGTTGTTTTTTCTCCTGCCTCAGCTTCTTTTGATATGTTTGATGATTATAAACAAAGAGGAAAAATCTTCAAAAAGGAAGTTTTGAATTTCCTAAAAAATCACTAAAAATGGGCTTTAGAATAAGATATTTTTAAGTATGTGGTTGATAAAAAAGATAATTCGCTGGTGGCTAGGAGGAAGTAATTTTCCTATGGTTCATGTTGAAAAATTTTTGGCCTATAAACCAGAAAACATTTTTGTCTTCCTTGGTAGTTTAATTAAAAATTTGGTTTATCACCCGCTTCGACGCAGATTAGCTAAATATTATTTACTTTTTCTAAAAAAAGTCTTTGGTCTTAAAATAGTGGCAATAACCGGAAGTGCCGGAAAAACTTCAACCAAAGAGATGATTTATAGTATTCTTTCTTTGTCTGGGAAAACACAAAAAACCTACAAAAATATTGATCCCATTTACAACATTCCCTCTACAATACTTTCCACAAGTCCCTATACAAAATATCTGATTTTGGAAATGAGTGTGGAGTATCCTGGAGAAATGGATTTTTATCTCTGGCTAGCTAAACCTGACATTGCTGTTATAACCAATATTTATCCTACTCATTTGGAGTTTCTTAAATCAGTTGAAGGAGTCAGTAAGGAAAAATCCAAGCTAATTAAGTGTTTGACCCCTACTGACTGGGCAGTTTTGAATTCAGAGAACTCTTTCACTAGAAGCTTTAAAAATTATACACGGGCCAAGGTGGTTTATTATGGGGATAAGGGGTTCATTAAGGCTAAAAAAATATCCTACACCAAAGATATGAAGACAAAATTTACCCTTTATGTGGGAAAGGATAAAAAAGTTGTTCGATTACCAATGCTGGGTAGACAATATGTTTCAAATGCTCTTGCTGCTGCAGGTGTTTGTCATCTTCTTGGTTCTTCGCTTGAGGATATTAAAAGAGGTTTAGAAAATCTTATTCCACCTGAACACAGAATGACTCCAGTTTTACTCAAAAGCGGTACAGTCGTATTTGATGATAGCTACAATAACAATCCAGAGGCGGCTAAAATTGCCTTAAATCTTTTTTCAGCTCTTTCAAAAGGAAAAAAGAAGATAGTGGTTATGGGGGAGATGAGAGAACTGGGTGGTTTTGAAGAGAAATATCATAGGGAAATCGGAAAGACTATCGGAAATTTGAAGTTAGATTTATTTATTGGAATTGGATTAGCTATGAAATATTCTGTCCAAGAAGCCTCAAAAAGAATTTCTCCAGAAAAAATAATTTGGTTAAAAACCTGGGAAGGTGCCTATAGATACCTCAAGAAATATCTCAAAAAAGATACTTACATCTTAATTAAAGGATCACGCTCATTGAACCTAGACTGTCTTGTTTCAAAGTTGTCATGAGCCTCTTTTCTGGGCTATAATAACTTTGTTTAGTATATGAATTCGCCAAACATCCTGCCCTTGGCTTTAGGACTTGTGATTTTTTCATTTCTAATAAACAGCGTTCTTATTGTGCCTTTTATAGATTTACTTTATCGATTTAAAATGCTTCGCAGAAAAGAAGGTGCAGGAAAGGGTAAAGTTTCTTTATTTGATAAACTTCACGATAAAAAAGCTGGAACACCTACTGGTGGTGGTATTTTAATCATTGCTTCTGTTGTGATTTTGTTTCTTTTTGTTTTTCCGCTTGTCTCGAGGCTTGGAGTTTATATAAAAAGTGCCCATGATCTTAGAAATGAATTGCTTATAATTTTTTTTACGTTTATATCATTTGGAATTTTGGGTTTATTCGACGACCTAATTAAGATATTTGGTAAACCCCGTCAAGGGAGGATGGGTTTTTGGTATGGTCTTGGAAGGTGGCAAAAATTTGCTCTCCAGTTTTTTTTGGCAATAATTATAGCTACGTGGTTATACCGTGGTCTTGGAATTCATATTCTTCATATACCCTTTTTTGTTGATGTTTTGGACCTTGGGGTTTTTTATATACCCTTTGCAGCCTTTATAATAGTTTTTTTCACAAATGCTTTTAATTTCACAGATGGCCTGGATGGCCTTTCATCGGGACTTTTATTAATTTACCTTTTTGCATTTATTATTACTGTAGGAGCCATAGATACCCCCCTGGCTATATTTATTACCCTGTGGATTGGAGCGCTTATTGCGTTTTTATACTTCAATATTTGGCCGGCGAGAATCTTTCTAGGCGATGCCGGAGCATTGTCTTTTGGATCAATGATTGCAGTTATCGGTCTTTTAACGGGTAATGTTGCAGCGCTTTTTGTAATAGGAGGTATTTTCGTTATAGAAGCAGCTTCTTCCCTAATTCAGATAATTGGTTGGAGGTTATTTAACAGGCCAATTTTTCCCCTTGCCCCAATTCACCACGCTTTTTTGGCAATAGGTTGGGAGGAACCAAAAATTGTGATGAGAGCTTGGCTTGCTGGAATAATGTTTGCGATTGTTGGTCTTTGGTTGGCAACCATGTAATAGCAAAAAGCTCTAGAAAATATTGGAGTGTTTTTATTCAAATTCAAAAAGCCAAGAAGAAAAATTTATACCCCAATATCAAGGCGTGGACTACGTTTGAGTACTAAGAAAAAAGGTTTGGTAGATAAGGGATTATTATTTACAAGTTTAATGCTAACCATCTTGGGGTTTGTTGCCATTGCAGACGCTTCGGCACCGTTGGCGCTTTCTGTTTTTTCCGACAGTCTCTATTTTGTTAAACAACAGATTCTTTGGGGTATCTTGGGTTTTATTTTATTGATTGTTTCAAGCATGCTCCCTTACAATTTTTGGAAAAAAATAGCTCTCCCCCTTTTTGTACTAAGCGTGATACTTTTAATCCTTGTGCTTTTTCCTGCATTTGGCTCCAAGGTCTTGGGTGCGCGCCGTTGGTTAAACTTGGGATTGGTATCCTTCCAGCCCTCTGAATTTGTCAAATTAACTCTGGCTATTTATTTGGCTTATCTTTTGGAGAAGAAAAAGGCTTTTTGGATAAATCTTATTCCGATAATTTTAGTCTCAGGACTTATTATGCTTCAACCCGATTTGGGCACAACGATTATTATTATTTTGATAGGTTTTTCACAGCTATTTGTATCAGGAATAAATATTTTATGGCTAGCTGGTCTTGGGCTATTGACGACTCTATCTGGTTTTTTACTTATACACTTTTCAGAATACCGAAGAGAAAGAGTGCTTAGTTTTATTAAATCTATAAGTGACCCCCTAGGTTCTTCTTATCATATTCGCCAGATTCTTTTAGCTTTAGGCTCTGGAGGAATTACGGGAGTTGGCTTAGGTCAGTCTAGACAAAAATTTTTATTTCTTCCAGAGGTGGCAACAGACAGTGTTTTTGCAATTATTAGCGAAGAGATAGGTTTTATAGGTGCTTCGGTTATAATAATAGGATTTTTCTTTCTTACTTATAAAATGTATAAAATTGCCTTAAAGACTACTGACCCATTTTCTAGATATTTAGCTACAGCCATAACTGCCTGGATTGGGGGACAAGTTTTTTTGAATATCGGATCAATGGTTGCTTTAGTGCCTTTAACTGGTATCCCGCTTCCTTTTTTTTCATACGGAGGTTCAAGTTTGGTTATGATTTTAGTGGCTATTGGAATTCTAATCAATATCTCAAAACATGCAAAAGAGTGATAAAAGACATATCAAAATCGTTTTAACTGGGGGACATGCAGCCACCTCTGCCTTGTCTGTGGTTGAAGAGTTTCTTAGACAAAGTGATAATTATTTTTGGGAAATTTTTTGGATAGGAGCAGCTAGCGCTTTTGAAGGCCATAAGGTTTTACCTCTAGAACAGCGCGTCTTGCCGCGTCTGGGTATAACCAGTTATAAAATAGTATCTGGAAGAGTTCAAAGAAAGTGGAGTAGGTACACCATACCCTCGGTTTTGAAAATTCCTCTAGGTTTTTTTCACGCACTTTTTTTACTGATTAAAATTCGTCCTCGGATTATTCTTTCCTTTGGAGGATTTGCAGCTTTTCCTGTTGTGTTGGGAGGATATCTATTAAGAATTCCGGTAGTTATTCACGAACAGACTGTAGCAATAGGCCTGGCCAATAGAGTTTCTTCTTTCTTCGCCACCAAAATAGCCATCTCGCGAAGGGAAAGTGAGAAATTTTTTCCTTCCTCAAAGGTTAAGCTTATTGGTTTGCCGCTTATGTCATCAATTTTCGAAATATTTCCAAAAAAAAACCACGGAGTGCCACCGACTATTTACATAACAGGAGGCTCGCGTGGTGCTGCCAAGATTAACAAGGTTGTTGATGAGATTCTTGAGCAACTCTTAAAAAAATATATCATAATCCATCAATGTGGTAATCTTGAGTATGCCTATTTTTTGAGAAGGAAGAGGAATCTTTCTCCGGAACTTTCTCGAAGATACGAAGTTTATGATTTCATAGACCCAGCTGATGTGGCTTCTGTTTATCGTAGAGCGGATATTCTAATTTCGCGTGCAGGAGCCCATACTGTTGCAGAAATCATGGCAACAGCCCGACCTTCAGTTTTGATACCCATCTCTTGGTCAAGATACGATGAGCAATTACAAAATGCCCGCTTAGCCCAAAAAAGCGGCTTGGCGGTAGTAATAACGGAGGATAAGCTTTCCCCAGGTATACTTTTGCAAAAGATTGAAGAGATTTTAAAAAATTGGACTTTTATGGTCTCAGGCTCCAAAAACACTTACTCTAAACTTGATCGTCTAGCTTCCGGCAAGCTGGTGGAATTAATAAAATCTTGCTTGTGATTTTAGAGTCATGAAGAGGTTTTTATTATTTATGGGGATTTTGAGTTCTTTTTTATTAATCTTAGTTGTTGAGCGAATAATTCCAATTAGAACAATTGTTTGCAAGAGTCAATTTGGACCTTGTTCAGATTTTTTAAATTCTGCTCTGGCTTCTATCCAGACGACAACTCTTAAGGAAACAAAAAGGGCGGTCAGGAATTTTTTAGATAGGCAGATAGGTGTTTTCGATTACCAGATTAAATTTTCATTACCTGATAAACTGGAAATTGATGTTATTGAAAGAAAAGGAATTGCTGCAATTAGGCAAAAAGATGGTAAATATCTGATTTTTGACTCCAAAGGGAAAATATATGCGCTTGTAGACAAAACTGCACTGCCTGTAATCGAAACTGCCGAGGGTTTACAATATGAGGAGAATCTCAATCTGGGAGAGGAGGTATCTTTTGCTTTAGTATTTTCCGCAAGCCTTTTAGAAAAATTATATGAGCTTTACGCGGTGAAAAAGGGTTATTTTGAGAACGATACCTTGAAGGTTAGTCTTCCCAATGGAATAGAGGTTTATTTTCCCTCAAGTGGAGATATTTCTTATCTATTGGGGTCTCTAAGACTTATTCTTTCAGGGTTGAATCATTTTCAAGAAGATTCTAAAATTGAAAATGGAGGCAGGATAAGGTCGATTGATTTACGTTATCAAAATCCTGTAGTCAGATAGTAAAAAAATGGCCAAAGGAAAAATTACGGCAGCAATTGATATTGGTTCTTCGAAGATAACTGCAATTATCGCCCAAGGTGAAATAAACCCGGTGACATATGATTCTAGTATTAATATTCTTGGTGCAGCCACTTCCGTGTCCAAAGGTGTGAAAAGAAGCCAGATAGTTGATATTGAAGAAGCTGTAGACGCTATTATTGAAGCGGTAGAGGCAGCGGAGCGAATGGCGGGATACAATTTAGATAGAGCATTTTTATCTGTAGGAGGCGCTCATATTGCTTCGCAAAATTCCACGGGGGTGGTGGCAATATCAGATCCAGAAGGAGAAGTTTCCAGCGAGGATGTAGATCGAGTCATAGAAGCTGCCAAAGCAATATCCCTTCCCACTTCTCGGGAGGTTATTCATGTAATTCCAAGAAGCTTTACGGTTGATGGCGAAGGCGGTATTAAAGACCCTGTAGGTATGTTTGGTGTGAGGCTTGAAGTGGATACCCATATTATTACCTCCTCATCCGCAGCTTTAAAAAATCTTACAAAAGCTGTCAATGAAGTAGGAGTGGATATAGAAGATATAGTTTTTTCTGGTTATGCTTCAGCCCAGGCAGTTCTGAGTGAAACCGAAAAAGAATTGGGGTGTTTGCTTGTGGATATTGGTGGAGGAACTACTTCTTATTGTGCCTGGATAGATGGATCACTGGCTTATTCAGGCACTATTCCAATAGGTGGTAAAAATGTGACCAATGATTTAGCCATTGGTCTTCGTATTTCTCTGGATACGGCCGAAAAAATTAAACTCACTCTCTCTACTGACAAGAAATCTAAAGAAACCAAAACTGATCAAATAGATATATCAGAAACTGGCGCACTTGGAATTAAGAAAGTTTCAAAAAGAACTGTTATTGAAGGAATTATTAGACCTCGATTAAATGAAATTTTTACCATGATAAGGCTTGATCTTGAGAAGGCTGGTCTTATTAATAAAATTCCCTCAGGCGCAATAATCACAGGCGGAGGAGCCTTAACCGTTGCCATAGAAGATGCAGCAAAAAGGATGCTTGTTTTGCCGGTTAGAATTGGAGTACCACATGGAGTTGGAGGTCTTGTGGATGACATTCTCACACCAGCATTTTCTACGGCTATAGGTCTTATTCTGTATGGAAACACTCCCTCTGGGCGACATAGCAGCTTGCCGGCTTTTAGAGAAAGGTTTAAACTAGCATCAAAGGACTTGTTTGCTAATATTTTTAATAAAATTAGAGATCTTCTACCCTGAGTAAAAATCAGATTTGCTTTTTTAGATTTTTAAAGATAGAATCTGCTCACATATATGGCTCTTGTTAAGCCGGATGAGGCAAGAATTGCAAAAATTAAAGTAATTGGTGTTGGGGGTGGTGGAGGAAATGCGGTTTCCTCTATGGTTGAATCTGGGCAAGTTTCTGGGGTAGAGTTTATTGCCATTAATACAGACGCCCAAGTGCTTCTCGCTAATCAAGCTCCCACGAAACTCCAGATTGGAGAAAAATTGACAAAGGGACTGGGTGTTGGGGGAAATCCTGAAATTGGTCTGCAGGCGGCTGAGGAATCTGTAGAAAAGATAAAAGAACTTTTAGTTGACTCCGATATGGTTTTTATTACTGCGGGAATGGGAGGGGGGACAGGTACCGGAGCTTCACCTATAATTGCCAAGATAGCCAAAGAAAGCGGTGCCTTGACAGTTGGTATTGTGACTAAACCTTTTAGTTTTGAAGGAGCAAGAAGGGCGGTGGTTGCTGAGGAGGGAATAGAAAAATTACGCGAAGAAGTTGATACAATGATTGTTATACCAAATCAACGTCTTATGGACGTAATAGATAGAAAAATGACCCTTCTTGAGGCATTTAAAATAGCCGACAGCGTTTTGTCTCAAGCTGTTGGTGGAATAGCAGATATAATTACTACCCCTGGGCTTGTCAATGTTGATTTTGCTGATGTAAAAACGATTATGAAAGACGCCGGTACGGCGCTTTTGGGAATAGGTACGGGAGTTGGGGAAAATCGTGCCCAAATGGCCGCCCGTGCGGCTGTTTCTTCTCCGCTTTTGGACCTTTCTATAGATGGAGCAAAGGGGATTTTATTTAATATCTCAGGGGGGCCAGATCTTACTATGTATGAAGTGGATGAGGCGGCTAGAATTATTTCCAATCAAGCAGATCCGGATGCCAATATAATCTTTGGAGCTGTTGTTAAGAATGAGTATAGTGACCAAATAAGAATAACCGTTGTGGCAACTGGATTTGACGAGACACAGGCCCGTATTTCACAGATGATGCAGGGAACTGTTAGCCAACTCCCGCAGTTGCCTGTCCAGGAGGAAAAAGAAGGGGTTGAGGAAAAGGATGAGTCTTCTGAGAAAGAGAAAGAAGAAGAGACAGAAGAACTTCCGCCCTCTCCAGATGAAGATTATGGAAAAGAGTATGACATACCCGCTTTTCTTCGTAAAATACACTAAAAATGTTAAACTAGAGTCATGGTAGCAAAACCCTATTTTTCACCTGTCGATTTGAAGATAAACTTTCCCGAAATGGAAAAAAAACTTCTTGATTATTGGTACAAAAAAGGAATAGTCAAAAAGTATTTATCTAAAAATAGAAATTCCAAGAAGAGATTTTCTTTTCTAGATGGTCCAATCACTGCCAATAATCCTATGGGAGTTCATCATGCATGGGGCAGAACCTACAAAGATCTTTGGCAAAGATACAAAAACATGAGAGGTTTTAAGGAGCGTTTCCAAAACGGTTTTGATTGCCAGGGTCTTTGGGTTGAAGTGGAGGTGGAAAAGGAACTTGGCTTAAAAAGCAAAAAAGATATTGAGAATTTAGTTCCGGGCAATAAAGAAAAAAGTATTGCAAAGTTTGTTGAGCTTTGTAAGGCCAGGGTTAAGAAATATTCCAAGATTCAGACCGAGCAGTCAAAGCGCTTGGGGTATTTTATGGATTGGGAAAATTCCTACTATACCCTTAGTGACGAGAATAACTATATGATTTGGTATTTTTTGAAAAAATGTTGGGAAAAAGGGCTTATTTACAAGGGAACCGATTCGGTTCCATGGTGTCCCCGCTGTGGTACGGCAATTTCCCAGCATGAAATTTTGACAGAGGATTATAAAGAACTTACTCACGAGACTGTTTTTTTTAAAGTCCCTGTTAAAGAAAAGGATTTTAGTCTTTTGGTTTGGACTACCACACCTTGGACTATTCCTGCCAACGTCGCACTTGCTGTCAACTCCGATTTTATTTACAGAGAATGGATAAACAAGAGAACTGGCGAGAAGATAGTTTTTATTAGAGAGGATCAAGTACCTAAAGAAGAAGGTTATGATTTGTTTGTTAAAAACATTCTTGAAGAATCTCAGTGGAGGGCGGGTAAAAGTTTTCAGGGTAAAGAGTTAGTCGGCCTAACGTATAAAGGTCCCTTTGATGATTTGCCCCGGGTAGTGGATGCCATGAACTCAGCTCCCCAGACATTCCATAAGGTAGTTGAAGCTTCTGACTTGGTTGTTGCCACCAAAGGAACCGGAATACTACATGTTGCCCCAGGGGCTGGAGAGGAGGATTTTAAACTGGGTAAAGAGAAAAATTTAGCTGTAATAGAAGTTATTAATGAGGAAGCAAATTACTATAGTGGTATGAATGAATTTTCGGGTCGAAATGCCAAAAATGAACCAAATATCATTATTGATTATCTTCGGAAAAAGGATGGGGGTAAATTTTTCTTTAAGATTTCTTCAATTACCCACCGTTATCCTGCTTGTTGGAGATGTAAAACAGAGCTTGTTTGGAGAGTGGTTGATGAGTGGTATATAGCCATTGATCCAGTAAGAGATGATATGAAAGCTGTAGCCCGGAGGATTAATTGGATTCCAAAGTTTGGTTTGAAAAGAGAGCTTGATTGGCTGGATAACATGCACGATTGGCTTATTTCCAAAAAAAGGTACTGGGGGCTGGCTTTGCCTATTTGGGAATGTGCCAGTTGTGGCAATTTTGAATTAATTGGCGGTAAACAAGAATTAAAGGAAAAATCTATCAGGGGCTGGAAAAAGTTTGAAGGACATTCTCCCCACAGACCATGGATAGATGCTGTTGAGATTGCCTGTAGTAAATGCCTGGGGGTCTGCAAAAGAGTACCGGACGTGGGTAACCCGTGGTTGGATGCGGGAATAGTTTCATTTTCAACTATTTGTAAAGACAACAAAGGAGCCCCGCTTTATATAATTGATAAATCTCAGTGGGCAGAGTGGTTTCCTGCTGATTTTATCACTGAAAGTTTTCCAGGGCAATTCAAAAACTGGTTTTATTCGCTTATTGCCATGAGTACGGTTCTGGAGAAAAGGGAACCGTTTAAGACCGTTTTGGGTTTTGCAACTCTTCTTGCAGAGGATGGAAGGCCAATGCACAAAAGTTGGGGTAATGCCATTGAGTTTAACGAGGCGGCTGAGAAAATTGGCGTTGATGTTATGCGTTGGATGTATCTTAGGCAAAATCCATCTGAAAATCTTCTTTTTGGTTATAAATTGGCCGATGAAGTGCGCAGAAAATTCTATTTGAAGATTTGGAATATCTATAATTTTTTTGTTACTTACGCAAATTTGGAGGACTGGAAACCAACGTCAAAAAATAACCAGGACAAACTTATTAGAATTGAGAAAGTTTTAGATAGCTGGATACTTTCTAGATTTTCAGAAGTAAAAAAAGAAGTAACCAACCTCCTTGATAGTTACAATGCTTATGGAGCCTGCATGATACTAGAGGCTTTTGTGGATGATTTTTCCAACTGGTATATCAGACGTTCCCGAAAAAGGGAAGATAAGAATAATTTGTTTGGGATTTTGTATTATCTTTTAGTCAATCTTTCGAGGGTACTTGCACCATTTACTCCCTTTATTAGTGATGCAATATATCGCAATCTGACAAAGGAAGATTCTGTACATCTTTCCGATTGGCCAGTTGAGGATTTGAAAGTGGACGAGGCATTAATTACCAGAATGACTAGACTGAGAAAAATAGTTGAGATTATTCACTCTCAGCGTAAAAGAAAAAATATTCCCGTTAGGCAACCTCTTTTGGGAGTTGAGGTAGTTGCTTCTTTCCCCAAGCCCGAAAGTGAGCTTGTTGAGCTTCTTAAGGATGAGGTAAATGTTCATAATTTGAAGTGGTCAATAGGGAAAACCTTGAAGGTGAAACTGAATACGAAAATTACTCCGAGACTAAAAGAAGAAGCAAGAGTCAGAGAACTTATCCGCAAAATTCAGTTAGAAAGAAAGAAAATAGGAATAGGGTTGACTGACAAGATTTATGTTTTCTCTCCTTGGGTCCCCGCTGACCCGTTGTTTATAAAGAAAATTCTTAGGAGTACCCTTGCAAAGTCAATTAAAAAGGGAACGTTTAAAATCACAAGGGCATCTTCATGAGAAGGATAGTTGGGGGTATTGTCAATGAGAAAGGTTTGACAATAGGCGTTACTTTAACTTTGATTTTCAGCCTTTTGGTCTTAAATTCCATTGCAGAGTACTCATTAAGGCAACATATTTTGTATATACTTTTGGGAAGCTTACTGTTTATAATCTTTTCGGCTATTGATTTTGAGGTGTTATCAATTTTTGCAAATCACTTTTATATTGGTAGTCTGTTTCTTCTTATCTTACCCTTAATAATTGGTCAAATAAAAAGAGGCGCAGTTAGGTGGATAGACATTATGGGATTTACAGTTCAACCCGCGGAGATAGTCAGACCATTTCTTCTGATTTTTTTTGCGACTTATCTAACTCAAAAGGAATTGTCATTTAGAAGAATTCTTAGAGCTTGTTTCCTTGTCTTGATACCCGTCTTTTTGGTTGCAATTCAGCCTTCGTTGGGGGTGGCGATACTTACGTTTATGGGTTTTTTGGGAACCCTTCTTGCGTCGGGCATAAACAAGAAAAACTTTCTAATTATGGGTGTTTTGATAATTTTGTTTTTACCGCTTTTGTGGTTTGTTCTTGCTCCATATCAAAGGCAAAGGTTGGAAAGCTTTATTAATCCCCACATAGACCCAACCGGAGCAGGTTATAATAGTATTCAGTCAATGATTTCTGTTGGTTCTGGTGGACTTTGGGGAAGGGGATTGGGTCAGGGTGCTCAGACCCAGCTATTTTTTCTTCCAGAAAGACACACCGACTTTGTTTTTGCCTCAATTTGTGAAGAGTTAGGTTTTGTGGGAGCGATGCTTGTAATCGGGATTTTTGTTTTTATTCTTTATAGGATATCTAAAATTTTAGGAGAGGCGAGAAATTTTGCTTCTCGTTCTTTTATTTTTGGTATTTTTTTAATTTTACTTTCGCAAACTACTATTCACATAGGTATGAACTTGGGGTTGCTTCCTATCACAGGAGTTCCTTTGCCCTTGGTCTCGCTGGGTGGATCATCCTTAGTTGGAACCATGATTGGCCTGGGGATGGTTATTGGGGCGAAAAAGAAAATATTCTCATAAACTGTTTGATTATATTTCAAGGTTTTCTTATCTAATGCTATAATATACTCTAAATATGAAATACGCTGTGATAAAATTTGCTGGTCATCAGTATAAAGTTAGTGATGGCGATGTTCTGACTGTTGACAAAACCCTTGAAAAGACGTTAGTTCCTCCTGTCCTTCTTTATGTAGATGATGGGGAGGTTAAGATTGGTAGCCCGTATGTGGACAAAATAAATATAAAGCTTAATAAAATCGAAGATAAAAAAGGGCAGAAACTTTATATCAGAAAATATAAAGCAAAGTCCCGCTATAGAAGAAAGATTGGTTTTCGACCTGAGCTGTCGACATACTTAGTAAAGTTAAGATAAAACTCCACTTAATATATCAATCTATAACTTTCTAATCTATTGACATCTGTGAAAAATTGTTTTAGACTTTTTTGGCTATGTCAAAGAAAAAGGCTGGCGGCAAAACAGCACAACACAAAAGACCAGCGGGAAAAAGACTTGGAGTAAAAGTAACTCACGGCCAACTAGTAACAAGTGGATCTGTCCTCTTGCGCCAAAGAGGAACAAAGTTTAAAGCTGGCAAAAACGTGAGATTGGGAAGGGATCATACTTTGTTTTCTGTCTGTAAAGGATTAGTGAGATTTGGCAAAAAAGCTGGAAAAAATATAGTCTCGGTTGTTTCAGGCTAGATTAATATGGCAGAGGAGATTATTCAAGTTCATGTAGATGAACTGCAGGCCAACCCCTTACAACCACGAGGTTCAATTACTCCGGAGAGCTTGGTTGATCTAGTGGACTCGATTAAAGAACATGGAGTTTTGGAACCTTTAGTTGTTGCCAAAACTCCAGCTGGTTATCAGATAATAGCTGGTGAGCGAAGGTGGCGAGCCGCAAAATTAGCAGGGCTTACTCACGTCCCTTGTATAATCCGCGAAACCACTCCCAAAGGAATGCTTGAAATGGCACTTGTGGAAAATGTTCAGAGGGTTGATCTTAATCCCCTTGACCGGGCAAAGGGTTTTGAAAGATTGATGAATGAGTTTGGTTTGACCAATTCTGAAATTGCCGCCAGAATTGGCAAATCGGTTGCCTATGTTTCAAATTCCATAAGACTTCTCTCTCTTCCTGATGCGCTTAAAGACGGTCTTTTATCGGGACTTATTACAGAAGGCCATGCGAGGGCTCTGGCTGGCATAGATGACCCCGCCCTTATGGTAGAAGCTTATAAAATTATTTTGAGGGAGTCTGGCTCAGTAAGAAGAGCCGAGGAGATTGCCAGGAGAATGAAGGCTAAGTCAAATCAACCTCTCAAGCCCCAAACTAGAAAAGACCAACTTAGAATTGTTTCTGAAGAACTTGATAGAATGCAGGAGGATCTAGAGAATGCCCTGAAGACCAGTAAAGATGACAAAACGACCCATGTTAAACTCATACGTTCGAGAAGAGAAACAAGGATTAGTTTTGTTTTTAAGGGAACTTTGGAAGAAACAGAAGAGAGGCTTCACAGACTTTATAAAGCAATTACCTCTTGAGCTTAGTAGATAGCCGCTTGAATAATGCCGGATTTTTGTGGGGGCCAATAGACAAGCCAAGCCTTGCCGATAATTTTTGTTCTTTCAATAAAACCAAAAGCTCGAGAATCTAAAGAATGATCCCGATTATCACCCATCACAAAAAATGAGTTCTCGGGAACTAAAAGTTCTTTACCATTTTTTGCGAAATTGCCCTCATTTGTGATTTGCTCTGGGCTCAGGTATGGCTCGTTTAAAATTTTTCCGTTTATGAATACCTTTCCATTTTCAATCATAATCTTTTCTCCTGGAAGAGCAATTATTCTTTTGATATATTCGTCTTTACCATCTGGAGCCTTAAAAACAATGACATCCCCGCGTTTTGGATTATCAAAGCGATAGGAGATTTTATCTGTTAGAAGAAACTCACCGTCGTCGAAACTTGGGTACATTGATTTACCGTGAATTTTGTGGGGTTGAAGGATAAGAAGATAAACAAAAAGAAAAATTGCGATTGCAAAAACCACAATTTGCATGATATCTAGGATGAATGCTCCAAGAGTTCTTAACATAAGATTGATTATAACACTCTCTAATGGGTGTTGCGCTGAAAAACGTCAAAGGTGGTATTCCACCTGATGGGTGAAGGATTCAAACAGTGTAGTTCGCTAATTGTTTTGGCGTTCCTGAATACCATTGCCAAAATTGCATCCTCGATAAGATAGTGAATATTATAAGTAAGAGTTGGGTAAAGATGTTTAACATAACTCATTTCCGCCTTTCTGGTTTCTCCTTCCACGAAAGAGGGAATATTAAAGGGTAGAATTTTGGATTCAAGGTATTTTACTCTGGCCGAAGCTTCTCCTCCATAGGGCTTAAAAAGTTTTCCGTTTCCATCTGCGCAGTAAAGAGCTCCGCCGGGGGATTCGATAGTGCCTCCTGCCACAACTCTTGAGACTCCAATTCCGGAAGCCCCCAAAAGAAGAGTGATAGAGACATGATCCGAGGCTCCGCCTTCAACTATCACGGGTATTTTGATTTTACCTCGAAGCTGCCATAAAAGTTCAGGCCAATTAATTACCAAACCGCTTCTTAATCCTGTTGTACACCTTCCTCCTCCTCCGATGCCGATAAACAGTCCGTCTGCGCCTTCAGCTTCTGCCCTCTGGGCTTGTCCGACATCCACTATTTGACCGCTAAAGATTTCTATTTTATTCTTATATTCTTTTCTTAATACTTTTGTGGTTTCGACGGGTCCATTGCCCGGTTCAGGGGAATAGATTCGAAATGTGCGCACTCCAGCATTAAAAAGTGCTTCGGCCCTGCTCAGAGCTTTTTCAGGATTTGCCTCAATTACTCCTGAGACATTCCTTCTCCATAATTTTGAGATATAGTCTCGGACAGGATGGTCTTTTAAGATTTGTTGCTCCATTAAATTGAGCCATTGAAAAACTTCTTTAGCAAGGTCACTTTGACGCTTGATATCTTTTGTCAATCCATTTCGGGGAATCGCAGCCAGACAGTGAGACGCTGCCATTGTTGCCACAGCTGCGGCAGAATTCCAGATATCCGGACTTGCACTACCCACGAATATGTGACGTGCTTGTTTTCCCAATTTGACAAATGGTCCTTGGGCGTATCTTTCGCTTCTTTGGATTCTGGGTTTTTCTGAACCAACAATGGTTGCTCCAAGGTCGCCTATAGATAAAGATAAACCCATTTTACTGGCAGATTCGAAGGCTTTAGAAGAAATCTTTGGTGGTGCTTTAAATTTTTTTTTGTCTGTAAGGCGTAAAAAATATATCCTATAAGGATGATTAAAAAGTTCTAAGAAAAAACGCCTGAGACGAAGGGTTTTAATAATCATCTCTTGTGGTAAAAGATATAAAAATTTGTATGAAAGATAGTCATAGGGAGTAAAAACCAACCCCTGGCTTGGATAAACAAGTTTTCCTTCTTTGGAAAATTCAAGCCATGGTGCTAGATAGTTTTTAATATCCTTTTCTTCTTGGAAAAGAAGTTTTTTAATCCTTTCCTTGCCGGCGACAGGATCCCGTAGCTTTTCAAAATCAGTTTTCCAGTTAAGAAGTTGTTGTTTCACCAAATTACTATACAATAATTTTAATGTCAAAGAAAATACTTTATTTTGCAACAAGCAATGAGGGAAAATTAAAAGAGGCAAGAGAAATCTTGGTTGATTTTGAGGTTCGTGGTGTGGAAGCTCAGATTAATGAGATACAATCCCTAAATGAGGTGGAGGTGGCAAAGCAAAAGGCAGCGGAGTATTTTTTTACTTTTGGTAAACCGATATTTGTTGAAGATTTGAGTTTATCTTTCAATTATCTTCGCGGTTTACCGGGAACTTATATTAACGATTTTCTGAAGGTTTTGGGTAATGAGGGTTTGACACGTTTGATTCCAAAAGGTCAAGACAGGGGAGCAAAAGCGACAACTGCAGTTGTTTTTTGTTGGTCTAAGGACAAATATAGGGTTTTTAAAGGAGTGGTAAAAGGGAATATCGCAGAATTTCCAAGAGGAAGGGGAGGGTTTGGTTGGGACTCAATTTTTATTCCAGAGGGAGAGGTAAAAACTTTTGCAGAAATGAATTTAGTTCAAAAAAACAGGTATTCAATGCGAGCAATTGCTCTAAAGAAATTTGCGAGTTGGCTTCGAAACAACCAAAAGTGCTAAAATAGTAAATTAGGAACGGTTAGCTCAGTGGTAGAGCACTGCACTCACATTGCAGGGGTCATAGGTTCGAATCCTATACCGTTCACAAACGGGTAAAACTTAAGTTTTATGAAAGTTTCGGTTGTGGTAGCTGTTTACAATGAAGAGGAATCGATAAAATTACTCTTGGAGTCGCTCCTTCGCCAAAGTAGAAAACCTGATGAGATAGTGGTTGTGGATAACGGTTCTCAAGACAAGACAGTTGAAATTCTCAAATCTTTTTCCTGTAAATATCCAAAAATTCGCATCTTTGTTCACAAAGGGACTTTGGCTCAGGGTAGAAATCTTGCCGTGAGAAAAGCTAGTTATAAAATTATTGCCCAAATTGACGCCGGTTGTGTAGCGAAAAAAGATTGGCTGGAAAAAATAATTACCCCCTTTACGCAAAAAACAACAGGTGTTGTAGCAGGTTACTACAAAATATTGGCCGACTCTTGTCTTCAAAAAGCAGCTGCCCCTTTCTTGGGTGTTTTACCCAAAAGGTATGATATTCGGAGTTTTTTGCCTTGTGGTAGATCTATTGCCTTTAGAAAATCTGTTTGGGAAAAAATTGGTGGCTATTCGGAAAAATTGGATAGGTATGGAGAAGACACTCTTTTTAATTACCAGGTGATACAAAAGGGGTTTAAGATGATTAGGGTTCCTGAAGCGCTTGTTTATTGGCAGGTGCCGGGAAATTTAAAAGACCTTGCGATAAAGTTTTTTAGATATGCCTATGGGGATTTTCAAACAGCTATTTGGTGGCACCCCCAACATAAGTTAGCCACCCACAACATTAAGGTTCTGGGAATATTTGTTAGATATTTTTTAGGCATTTTTCTTTTGATTTTAGCTTTTAGGAATCCACTTTATTTTTACTTATTAATAATTTGCTTTTTGGGTTACCTTTTTTGGTCTATCCTCAAACTTAGGGACTTGGTCACAGGAACACTTCCCCGATTGATTATACCTTTAATCCAGCTGACATCAGACCTTTGTATCATGGCAGGTTTTGCTTTTGGGCTGATAAAGCTTTTGGTCTAAGTCAAATGAACTACTTTTCATCTACTGTTCGTGGTATTTCTTGGATGGGACTTCTCAAAATCTTTATGCGCGGGATTGGTTTTATTAGACTCGCAATACTTGCCAGAATTCTAACTGCCAAAGAATTTGGGATTTTTGGTATAGCCGGGATGGTTCTTTTGTTTTTGGAGAAAATTACCGAAACGGGAATTAATGTTTTTTTGATTCAGGAAAAAAAAGATATGGAAAATTATTTGGACACGGCGTTTTTTGTTTCTGTCGTTAGAGGACTTGCCTTAACCCTTTTGATTCTTATATTGACTCCTTTTATTGCACTTTTTTTTAATACCCCCGAGGCAATACCCTCACTTCTACTAATAAGTTTAGTACCTCTTATTCGAGGATTTATTAATCCCGTTATCGTGAAATTTAAAAAAAGGTTGGAATTTGGCAAAGATTTTGCTCTCCGTTCTACACTTTTTTTTATTGACGCTTTGGTTGCCATATTGGCTACATTGATATTGCGTTCGGCAGTTGGTTTGGTTTTGGGAATTCTAGTTTCTGCCTTGGCAGAGGTTATTATTTCTCAAATTTTAGTTCTTCCTCGACCGCGATTAAGATTTGAAAAAGTAAAATTTAAAAAGGTAATTGCCCGTGGAAAGTGGGTAACTGCGGCTGAATTTTTGGAGTTTTTATCAACCAATATTGATGATGTTGTTGTTGGCAGGATTTTGGGATCAACGTTTTTGGGTTATTACCAGATGGCCTATAAGGTTTCCGAACTTCCGCTAACCGAAATATCCCAAGTTGCTGGTCAGGTTACTTTTCCTGTGTACTCCAAAATTTCAAAAGACAAAAGACTGCTTAAAAAAACATTTTATAGGACTAGTTTTGGCGTTGTCACTTTGTCCTCTTTTTTGGGTTTGGTGATTTTTTTCTTTGCTCCAATTATTGTGGAAATACTTCTGGGAAATTCTTGGAGTGTTACAGTCCCTATCATTAGACTGTTGTCTATTTTTGGAATTGTAAAGGCAGCCTCATACCCATCTTTCTCTTTGTTTCTGGCTGTTAAAAGACAAGATTTTGTTATGAAAGTCGTACTTGTGACTTTTATTACCCTTGCGATTTTAATTTTGCCTTTTGTTGCTTTTTATGGTCTTGCCGGTGCTGCTTCCGCTGTGGTTATCTCTGTTTGTGTGAGTGTTCCCTTGATAGTTTATTATCTTAAATATATTCTCTCATGAATTTATCGGCTGTTGTACTGACTAAAAATGAGGAAAAGGGGATAGGGGATTGTCTTGCTAAACTTAAGTTCTGCGACGAGATTATTGTCATTGATGATTTTTCTACTGATAAAACAGCAAGTATTGCCAAAAAATTTGCTGCAAAAGTGGTAAAAAGACGTCTTCAAGAAAATTTTGCTAAACAAAGGAATTTCGGCCTTTCAAAAGCACACGGAAGCTGGGTACTCTTTATCGATGCCGACGAAATGGTAACAGAAAAACTTGCGTTGGAAATTCTAGAATCTATTAGGAAAACTTCTTTTGACGCTTTTTATATAAAAAGACGGGATATTTTTTTGGGTAAAAAGTTAATGTTTGGAGAAGGTGGAAAGACAAGACTTCTTAGACTGGCAAGGAAAAATAAAGGGCTCTGGAAACGCCAGGTTCATGAGAAATGGGAGGTAGAGGGCAAAATTGGTGAACTTGAGGGCGAACTTCTACACTATTCTTGTGATAATTTGAGGGATTTTTTGTCTAAAATAAATTTATGGAGTAGTATGCACGCGAGGGCAAATTTTATTGAGGGTAAAAAATCTGGCCTAGTTAAAATAGTTTTTTACCCAGTTGCCAAATTCTGCCAAAATTATTTTTTGAGATTGGGGTTGTTAGATGGTTTGCATGGTTTTGTACACGCAATCTTAATGAGCCTGCATTCTTTTTTGGCTTGGAGTAAATTATGGTTTTATCAAAAAAAATTCAATTAGAAAAATTGTTGGTTTTTTGTTTGCTAGTGGTTTTTCCATTTGGTCAGCTTTTTAGGATCAGCATTTATTTACAAAATTTTAGATTTGTAATTCAGCCACTTGACATTCTGGCTGGGATCTTTCTTTTTCTTCTTTTAGTCAAAAGATATTTTTTACCTTGGTTTTTAAAGCCGCTAGTTCTTTTTTTAATTGCGGCAGCATTTTCTTTTGTTTTGTCCATTTTCTTTTTTAAAAATCTTTTCTGGATTACCGGTTTTTTATATCTTTTCAGACTTTTTGCTTATTTAAGCTTTTGTATAGTTTTGTGGAACCTTCTTATTACCGATAAGCTTTCAAGAGAGCTACTTTTTAATTGCCTTTTGATAATATCAGCTTTCGCGGGATTTTTTGGCTGGATTCAATATCTTTTTTTGCCAGATCTTCGGGCCTTAAAATATCTTGGTTGGGATGATCATCTTTACAGAATGGTAGGAACTTTCCTTGACCCGGGGTTTTTAAGTGGGATTTTGGTTTTTGGTGCTCTTGGAGCTTTATCCAAGGTATTAATCAAAAAAGATTTTAGATATTTGGGAGTTTTTTTGTTTTTTTTGATTACATTGGCCTTTACATATTCAAGGGCGGGTTATCTTGCCCTTTTTGCGGGGTCTTTTTATCTTTTTTTCAAAACTGCAAAAGCTAAAGTCTTTTTGCTTTTAGTGGGACTTTTTTTTCTAATTTTGATTTTTCTTCCCCGCCCAAACGGTGAGGGAGTGAAATTGGAACGGATTTTTAGCATTCTGGCTCGCTACGAGAACTATAAAGGGGGGCTCGCGATTTTTAGTAAATTTCCTCTTTTTGGAGTGGGTTATAACAATATCTGCTTTGCCAAAGATGCGCTGCTTGGTGAAAAAGAGTATTTTTCAAATAGCTGCAGTGGTTTGGATTCAAGCTTTCTTCTTATACTGGCAACTACAGGTCTAGTGGGTTTACTTGTTTTTTTGTCTGCGGTGCAAAAAATCATTTACTTCTCAAAACCTTCTTTTTACAAAGATGTCTTGAAAGCTATTTCTTTTGCCTTGCTAGTTCATGGCAGTTTTGTAAATAGCCTTTTTTATCCCTGGATACTTATTTGGGTGTTGGTTGTTCTTGCTCTAACTTACGCTAAAAGTTTTGCTAAGATGCCCAGAAAAGAGTGAGTACCGTCTCAGTGGCGTTACCTGCTTGGTCAGAAGCTTTTATGGTAAAAGAGTTCTCGCCGGGAGAAAGAGAAACTAGATGAGAAAAGATTCCGTCATTTGCGACTACAACGAATTTCTCATTAACAGTTACAGAGCTTTCAGGATCGGTTTTACCTTTGATGGTCACATTTTTTTGTCTTAAGCCATAAAAATTAGTTGTTGTGGGTTCGAGTATCTGAAGATTTGGGGGTTCGTTATCATAAATTACAGTTAATCTTTTGGACTCTCCGCTTTGATTTGCGTTTTGGTCAACAGCAATTGCATAAAGCGTGTTTACTCCTTTCTCAAGTAAGATTGTTTTGGAAAAAAAACCTTCTGAATCAACCAATGCCTCTTTCTTTTTGTTATTAAAGAAGATTTTTACTGTCGAAGCTGGTTCGGCCTTTCCGGTTATTTGAATACTTTGTTCTTTGGTATACAATGTTGGGATTTGCAGAGTAGGGGGTGGTGGGGGAGTTTTGTCAAGGGTATCAATTGGTTGCTTGCTTTTGCCGAGTTCTGACAGGAATGATGAGAACTTAATAATCAGCGGAAAACCAAAGAAAATCAAAATAACCAAAGTTACAATGCTTAGTCCCCCATAAATGAGAGTTGCCCGAAGGTTTCTTTTTTCCTCGATTTGAGAAAGTCTAGAATAGTGCTTGTAAACCATCTGTGAGCCAGGAGTGGGAATTGAACCCACGACCTAAGCTTTACGAAAGCCTTGCTCTACCAACTGAGCTATCCTGGCTATATGAATTATACTATACGTGTTTATCTCTAGTTAAAAAACCCCGCTAAAAGTTTACAAACTGATTTAAGCGAGCTGGTTTTGCATTGTAAAGAAAGCCATTGATCCTTTGTACTAAAGGCGATTTTAGAATTAAAACTTGCGAATTTCTGGGCTTCTTCTCCCTTCTCTCTTTGCCAATAATTGCCATTATCAAAGCCAAATTCATAAGAAGACAAGCTACTTTGACAATGCCAATTTAGCCTGTCCCTTATTTCACAATTTGTTTCACGGATAGGCTTTTGACCTTCTGTCCAATAAATAACCTCGTTTTCGCGTTTATAAACATGGTAAGTAATTTTGGCTAGGGCGTAATCGGGTCTTTCACAATGATTAAGATATACCGTTTCCTTACATAAAATTGGATAAACGCTTATCCGGGAATTAAGAGAATCCAAGCTCAAAAGTTTAAAGGCAATAATAATCAAAACACTTGCTGAAAAGATTAACGGAATTGGCCAGAGCTTAACTTGGATAAACTGAAATTTATCAGACACTTCCTTTTTAGTATAGCACTTTTGTGAGCAGCGGAGCGGATTCGAACCGCCGACCTTCTCCTTGGGAAGGAGACATTCTACCTCTGAACTACCGCTGCAGATTATGAAGCATAAACCCAGCTTACTGATAATATTATAGCAAATACTATTTTGGTAAAACCAGCTCGTTGCCCGGATGAATTAAATCAGGATTTGTAAGTTTATTAGCCTTTGCAATCTCTACCCATTTGTATGCGTCAGAATACTTCTTTAATGCAATATGCCAAAGGTCATCCCCTTTTTGTACCACATATTTAGCTTCGCTTGGAGTTCTTTGCTCGGATTTTGGTGAAAAAGAGGGTGAGGTTTCTTTTTCATTTTGATTTTCCAGAATGGGTATAATTATTTCTTGTCCCTCTTCAATTAAGTCTGGGTTTTTTAAATTATTTGCTTTTGCAATTGAAACCCAAGCGTGACCATCGTTATAGTATTTCTGAGCAATTTTCCAAAGCGATTCTCCTCTTGCAACTGTGTGTTTTTCTGGCATGGGTTGTTCGGTTATTTCAGTTTCAATGCCAGTGGGAAAGGTTGTACCTGTGGGAAGATTACGAAAATAATTGATTACTAAAATTCCCAAAACCACAATTACCAAAATTCCAAGGAGGGTGCTAATCGTGTTTTCGTTAAGTTTGAGCACTTTGAGTATTTTTTTTATATCCATTTTGTTTTTCACCCCCCCAAAAAACCCCCACCTTCTTTATAGGTCATCATTTAGTTGAAGTTATAGACGAAATCTTGCTTAAAGTCAAGAGACTATGGGAATTTATAAATTATTAGTCCAATTTTTTGGAGTATTCATTCAAAGAGTCAATGTTGTAGGATATTAATAGCCAATAACTTGAATTTGCTGGATAATTGTCTCGGAGCTCTTCTAGGGGCTTTATAAAACTTTTTAGCCTCTTGATGGCATTTTTCTTTTCGCTGTCGGTGCCTTTTTCAATTAAGTATTCAGTTAAGATACCGCTAAAATATGACAATCTTTCGCTTGCTTTTTGTAGCTCTTTCTTTTTGTCATTTTTTACAACATTTCCAAGTTCAGACATTCTTTTGATGACAAGCGTTTCATAATAATCCACCTTTGCACTATGGCCCTTAATTACAGCAACTCTTACTTTTTCCCAGATACGTTTGAGAGGATAAATAAAATCGCCGGGATTAACTGACTGGGGAGGCAAGTTTAAGTCATCGTAACTATTTGCTTTAACATGCGTTAGAGATAAAAGTACAATTAAGATTGTTGTCAATCCAACAAGAAAAATGGTTTTTGGCATATTTATCAAGGCATGATAGCCGTCACAAACATTCTTGTCAATTGTTTTCTCTTATTTCTCTGGTTATAATTTATATATAAATTAACGGTTTTTAAGGAGGTGAGGAGAGTGTATAAAGTACAAAAGAAAGATGGAACTTTGGAGGATTTTGATAGAAACAAAATACTTAATGGAGTAGTTAGGGCAGGAGGTTCGCCAGAAGATGCACAAAAAGTTTTGGCAGAAGTTGAGACTTGGTTGCCAACTGTGGCCAAAGAGGGAGTTGTCAAATCTTATGAGATAAGGACAAAAGTTCTGTCGATTTTGAACCAGATAAACCCGGCAGTAGCCAAAAGCTTTGAATCTTTTAAAAAGTCACAGTAAGTGAGGTTGTTTAAAGTTATTTTTTATAGTAAGATATGTGATATGGGGCTGTAGCTCAGCTGGACAGAGCGCTTCCCTGTCACGGAAGAGGCCGCGCGTTCGAGTCGCGTCAGCCCCGCAAACAAAGTAAAATCTTCTTTTTTTAATAAGTTTCTTTCACCTGTCTTTTCCGGGTAATATAATAGTGATAGGTGTAATGAAGACTTATAAGAGCCTGACCAACTTGGAGATAGCAGAACTTCTGCGTAATGTAGCGGCCTCCTATGAAATTAAAGACGCAGATAAAAACAAATTTAGAATAATTGCCTATAATCGAGCCGCTGATTCTATAGAACACCTCTCAAGTGAACTTAAAGATCTTTGGGATGAAGGAAAACTAACTGAGGTGGCCAGTATAGGTTCTAGTATTGCTAGACATCTTGATGATCTTTTTAGAACGGGTAAATCAGAGCATTTTGTAAAAGTGATGAGTAATATTCCCCCTGCCACATTTGAATTGATGAAGCTTGCAGGAGTAGGTCCCAAAACAAGCTATAAACTGGTTAGAAATCTTAATATTTATGATAAAGATGAGGCAATCTCTATTCTCAAAAAAGCCTGTGAAAAAAACAAAGTAGCCTTAATCGAAGGTTTTGGAGAAGAATCTCAAAAAGATATTTTACGCTCAATTAATGAGTACCAAGGAACTTCCAAACGCATGCTTTTATCCTATGCGTGGAGTCGCGCAAATGAAATTTTGGAATGGTTGAGAAAGTCAGAAGAGGTTCTACGCGCGGATCCTTTGGGAAGTTTGCGCAGGAAAGCTTCTACTATAGGGGATATTGATATAGCTGTGGCCACAAAAGAACCAGAGAAGGTGTTAAATCATTTTGTTTCTTATCCCAAAAAAACAAGAGTTATTGAAAAAGGTGAACACAGCGCTTCGATTATGATTTCAGGTGATATTCAGATTGACCTTATGGTTCAAGATCCAGATAGTTATGGAGCGCTTTTACAACATTTTACAGGCTCGAAACACCATAATATCGCCCTTAGGGAATATGCACTTAGGAAAGGATTAAGTCTTTCAGAATACGGCATAAGAAAGTTAAAAGCCAATGCGCAAAAATCAAAACTTTACAAATTCAAAGATGAAGAAAGTTTTTATCAATTTTTAGGGCTTGAATGGATTCCTCCTGAATTAAGAGAGGATACTGGGGAAATCGAGGCAGCCGAAAACCATAATCTACCACGATTGATAGAAACAGCTGATATAAAGGCTGATTTACAAATTCATACCAACTTTGATATTGAAACGAGTCATGATTTAGGGGAATCCTCTATGGAAGATTTAATTATCAAGGCGAATCAACTTGGCTATGAGTATATTGCTTTTACAGATCACAATCCTTCCAAAAGCGCGCACAGCGAAAAACAGATTATAAATATTCTACGCAAAAGAAAGGAAAAAATTGAACAATTAAACTCTTCTTTTGTGAAATCTGTGAAAGGAAGTATAAAAAAAGTGTTCAATAGTTTAGAGGTTGATGTTCTTCCTCAGGGCGAGCTCTCAATTCCCTTGGCAGCTTTAGATTTGTTGGATTTTGTTTTGGTTTCTATCCACTCAAGTTTTAGACAAGGAAGGGATAAAACAACGAAAAGAATTTTAAAGGCCTTGAGTCATCCCAAAGCCAAAATTTTTGCTCATCCAACTGCTAGAAAATTGACTGTTCGTGAGGGTGTTGAGCTTGACTGGCCTTCTCTGTTTGATTTTTGTAAAACAAATGGCAAGTGGCTTGAGATTAATGCAGATCCTTCAAGACTTGACTTGCCCGATTTTTTAGTAAAAGATGCTGTAAAATTTGGAGTGAAGATGTGTATGGGTACTGACTCGCACCATATTTCAGGAATGGATAATATGCAATTTGGTGTTTCTGTTGCAAGGCGTGGATGGGCGACTAAAAATGATATAATTAATTGTGTAGGTCTTAAAAACTTTGAAAAATTACTTTAGAAGAATCTAAAGTTGTCTTTATTATCGATAGGAGGTGAATTAAATGAATATCTTAATAATTGCAGTTGTATTACTTATTTCAGCCATGGTGGTATATTTTGTTGTAACCTATAATTTTTTTGCCTCGACAAAAACCAGAGTTAAAGCAGCGGTCCAAGAGATTGGCAATCAACTCAAAAGACAAGCTAGCTTAATCCCAAATTTAGAAGCCTCAGTTAAAGGTTATTTGAAGCATGAAAAGAAAATCTTTGAAGATTTAGCCGAGGCTCGGAAATCGATTAGTGCGGCCGTTGAATCGGGAGATGTTCAAAAAATGGCTGACGCTGGAAGTCGGTTCGCAGCCCTTTTGCCGAGTATCAAGGTGGTGATGGAATCAAACCCTGAGATTAAAGGAAGCGAAGTTGTCACAAAACTAATGGATGAACTTCGCGACACTGCGGATAAGGTCATGTATGCAAGAAGGTTGGTCATCGATTTAACTGCGGACTATAATGTTAAGAGAGTAACTTTTCCGTCTAGTCTGGTTGCGAACATCTTTGGTTTTGTTGAATTGCCGGGAATTATTACTCCCGAATCAGGTGAACATCTTGAAGTGGGTCAAGAGGAAATGAAGACACCGACGGTGAAACTGGAATGAAGAATATCTACGAAGTTCAATCCGCAAACAAAACCAAAAGCCTTTTAATTGTAGTAGGCTTTGGGGTCTTCGTGGCTTTAAGTGTTTATATCTTAGCCCAAGCTCTTGCGGTTTATATGGGTTATGAAGTTGGTGGATTGGGAATGCTGGGAATAGCCCTTATTATCTCGGGTCTGATGAGCTTTGTGGGGTACTGGTTTAGTGATAAAATTGTCTTGGGAATTTCAGGGGCCAGATTAGCAGATAGAAAGAGGGATTTTCTTTTTTATACAGTAGTCGAAAATCTTTGTATTGCCTCGGGACTTCCCAAACCCAAATTGTATGTAATTGAGGATACAGCCCCAAACGCTTTTGCCACAGGGAGAGATCCTGAACACGCGGTTGTCTGCGCAACAACCGGACTTTTACAAAAACTTGACAGAACCGAGTTGGAAGGAGTAATTGCTCATGAGTTAACCCATATCAAAAATTTTGACACAAGACTTATGTCTGTTGTGGCGGTTTTGGTTGGAATAGTTGCCCTTTTGGGAGACTGGTTTTTGAGAATGAATTATTATGGAGGAAAAAGCGATGAGAGGAAAGGTAATGCTTCGACTTTTTTGTTTTTCTTGGGATTTGTTTTTGCACTTCTTTCACCAATTATTGCTAAGCTAATACAACTGGCAATTTCAAGAAGAAGAGAATTTATGGCAGATGCGGGAAGTGTTGCAATAACAAGACAACCCCAAGGACTTATCTCGGCACTGTCCAAAATTGCCACAGACCATGAACCCTTAGAGGCAGCAAACAAGGCTACTGCTCATCTTTACATAGTTAATCCTTTTAAAGAAAAAGCCAAGGGTGCTATTAACTCCTTTGCCAACCTTTTTAATACCCATCCTCCAATAGAAGAAAGAATCAAAGAGCTTCAAAAAATGCTTTAAAGTCTCTCTCGGGATCTTCTCTCAGAATATTCAGTGTTTGTAGAACAATTACGCAATCCATATTCTCTTGCAAACTTTATAAGATCAACATACTCGCCTTCCTCTTTTTCGACCAATATACCCTTGCAAAAGATTATTTTCCTTCTCTGTTAAATAATATCCATAAGTTCCGCTACCCACGACCGCGTGGCCAGGTGGGTCTTTTGGATAGAACGCTCGTTTTATTTTGGGCGTACGTCCTTTTGGGGTTGAAGATAAAGTATCTAAAGCAATAGTAAATGCATTTTCATCGGGAGAGACAGACTTTGTGAAGGGTGAAGGTTGGATGCCCAACATTTCCATCATTTGGTGCTTTGACAGCACATAATTTTCATTCAAAAGATTCAAAATTGCTTTTTTATATTTATTTATCTTTGGATAGTCCACAACCTAAAATATTATTTCTTATTATATAGAGTTTCATAATAAAAACAAGAAAAACTTTTGACATAAAATCTTTGTAAACCTCTAGTCTAAACATATAAGCATTTTAAATGCTTTAGCACTCTTGACATAAGAGTGATAATAACGCAAAATATGCTTATGGATGGGCAAGACGGAAACGTTCAAAGAATTATTTTAGATACTCCCAAGGAGGAAGGACCATTTTTGCCAAAATATACTGTTAATCTAACTGAGCTGGCAAAAGCTGGAAAACTTGATCCTGTAATTGGTAGAGATAAGGAGATAAGGCGTGTAATGCAGATTCTTTCCAGAAGGACAAAAAACAACCCTGTCTTAATTGGTGACCCCGGGGTAGGAAAAACGGCCATAGTAGAAGGCCTTGCTCAAAGAATTGCCGATAAAGATGTACCAGAGTCGTTGAAAGACAAAGAACTTTTGAGAATGGATTTGGCTCAGCTGCTGGCCGGAGCAAAATATCGGGGTGAGTTTGAAGAAAGGCTTAAAAATGTTATCAAAGAGATTGAGGGTGAGGCAGGAAAATATATCATTTTTATTGACGAACTTCATACAATAGTTGGTGCGGGAGGAGCAGAAGGTGCGGTTGATGCCTCCAATATGCTTAAACCTTCCCTTGCCCGAGGAACTTTAAGGGTGATTGGGGCAACTACAGTTGATGAGTATAGAAGATATATAGAGAAAGATAAGGCGCTTGAAAGAAGGTTTCAGAGAGTGGATATTTTTGAACCAAGTCTGGAGGATACAATTGCAATTTTGCGGGGTATTCGGGAAAAGTATGAGATACACCATGGTATAAGGATTACCGATGATGCGCTTATTGCTGCGGCAAAATTGTCAAGTAGATATATAAGCGGCAGATTTCTTCCTGATAAAGCAATTGATTTAGTTGATGAAGCCACTTCAAGTCTTCGAATCGAAACAGAGAGTATGCCCTCAGAACTTGATCTTAAAAAGCGCAAAATCACCCAAATAGAGATTGAACTTACAGGATTGAAAAGAGAAAAAGGCAAGAAAGTAGAAGAAAAGAAAAAAGAACTTGAGGAGAAATTAAGGCAACTGAAATCTGAAGTTGAAGAGCTTTCAAGCGAGTGGGAAGAGCAGAAAAAAATTCTCACCCAACTTCATGAGCAAAGAAAAAAGCTCGATGAGCTCAAAATAGAGTTAGAAAAAGCAGAAAGAGAAGTGGATTTGAATCGGGCAGCAGAAATCAAGTACGGAAGGATTCTGGAAGAGCAAAAAAAACTTAGCGAACTTGAAAGCAAATGGGCTTTAATTCCACAGGAAAAAAGAATTCTGAGAGATGAAGTGACTGAGGAGGATATAGCAAATGTAGTTGCTAAATGGACAGGTATTCCTGTCTCCAAACTTTTGGGAAGTGAGGTACAGAAACTTGTACACCTTGAGGAAGAGCTTTCCTTGAGAGTAGTTGGTCAGGAAGAGGGAATCAAGAAAGTGGCAAATGCGATAAGAAGAAGAAGAGCCGGCCTTACGGATTTAGAAGGCCCGATAGGGGTTTTTTTATTTTTGGGTCCGACAGGAGTAGGAAAAACCGAGACAGCTAAGGCTTTGGCCTTTGTAATGATGGGAGATGAAGATGCTATTGTCAGACTTGATATGAGCGAATATCAAGAAGAGCACACTGTCGCAAGGCTTATTGGAGCTCCGCCTGGGTATGTCGGTTATGAAGAGGGTGGTCAGTTGACCGAGGCTATTCGCCGAAGGCCCTACTCGGTTATCCTTTTGGATGAGATAGAGAAAGCTCACCCAAATATTTTTAATCTGCTTTTACAGGTTTTTGACGAAGGGAGACTTACAGATGGGAAGGGACGAGTGGTTGATTTTACAAATAGCATTATTATTATGACATCAAATTTACCTGAGGAGGATATCCGAAAAACATTCAAGCCAGAATTCTTAAATCGTATAAGCAGTATTGTTGTCTATAAGCATCTAACCCCTGAGGTAGTCGAAAAAATTGTTGATCTTCAGATTGCAAAAGTTATGAAGATGCTTTCTGAGCAGGGAATCAGCTTTTCCATAAGCGCAAAGGCAAAGAAATATTTAAGTGAAAAGGGGTTTAGTCATAACTTTGGGGCAAGACCTCTAAAAAGACTTATAGAGACCAAGATATTGGATGAGGTTGCTTTACTTATTATTAAAGGAAAGTTGACCTTGGGGGGAGGAGTTACTATTGATGTTAATAAAAAAGGTGAAATTGTAGTATTATTAGACCAAGGTGAAATTAAAAAAGGCTGAAGTAATAAAAATTGCCAAACTTTCCAATATCCCTGTCAGTAAAGAAGAGGTTGAAAAGTTTCGTACACAACTTTCTAGCATTATTTCATATGTAAAAAAACTAAGAGAGGTGGATACTTCCCAAGAACAACCAACAAGCCAAACGACAGGTTTAACAGATGTTTATAGAGAAGATTTGGTCAATAATATAGATATTCTTTCTCAAAAAGATGCTCTCTCGGGCACAGACAGAATTCATAATGACTATTTTGTAGTTCCGACGGTTTTTAAAAAGGAATGATGAGTGAATTACCTAAAAGCATTAAAGAAAACCAAAAGAATCTTATCGAAAAAAAATATTCGTGCTTGGAGTTGGTAGAGGCGTATTTGAGGCGAATCAGAAAGTATGACGACAAGCTGAATTCTCTTATAACTGTTAGTGATGAACTAGCTTATTCTCAGGCAAAAAAAACTGATAGACAAATTAAGGAATTAGGAAGGAAGCTGTATGAGGTAGATCCTCTTTTTGGCACGGTTGTTGTTTACAAAGATTTGTTTTTAACAAAGGGGATAAGAACTACGGCAGGCTCAAAAGTCTTGGAATTTTATGTTCCGATTTATTCTTCTACGGTGGTTAAAAGACTGGAAGATGCAGGTTGTATTACGATTGGTAAGGCCAACTGTGATGCATGGGGACATGGAGCGTCAGGAGAAAATTCAGATTTTGGTCCAACAAAAAATCCTTGGAATACAAAGTTTGTTCCCGGTGGCTCCTCAAGCGGTTCTGCAGCAAGTCTCAAGGCGGGTTTTTGTCTTGTTTCAACAGGGACTGATACGGGAGGTTCCATAAGGCAACCCGCAAGTTTTTGCGGAGTTGTCGGATTGAAACCCACTTACGGTTCTGTATCAAGATACGGTGTTATTGCCATGGCATCATCACTTGATTCGATAGGCCACATGGGAATAAATGTTGAGGATGTTGAGAAAGTATACGAAATAACAAAAGGAGAAGATAAAAAAGACGCCACGCTTAGAATAGCCAGATATCAAATTCCAAAAAGAAAATTAATTCTTGGGGTGCCCAAAGAGTACCTAGCCCAGGGACTGAATAGAGAAGTTCGCAGGGCTCTAGAGGAAACGATTAATGTATTTACCAGGATGAACTTTGAAGTAATAGATGTTAGTTTACCTCTGACAAAGTATGCAATTTCTGTATATTATATCGTTCAGCCCGCTGAAGTTTCTTCTAATCTTGCCCGCTACGATGGCGTGAGGTATGCAAACGATAGATTCTCATTTGGCGATGAGGCCAAAAGAAGGATTATGCTTGGTAATTATGTCCTTTCCGCAGGATACTATGATGCTTTTTACATTAAGGCTATGAAGGTACGAAGCAAAATAATAAAAGAGTACGACGAAGTTTTCAAAAAAGTTGATTGTCTGCTTGCTCCTGTTTCACCAACCCCGCCTTTTAAACTCCGGGAAAAAGCCGGTGACCCCCTTCAAATGTATTTATCTGACATTTTGACTGTTCCCGCCAATATAGTTGGTATACCCGCTTTAGCTATACCTTGTGGTTTCACAGCTTCGGGTCTACCTCTTGGTTTTCAGCTTATGGGGCAGAGATTCTCAGAAGCACTGCTTTTTAAACTAGGAAAATTGTATCAAAGAGAAACCTCCTGGCATTTAAGATACCCAAACTTATGATTAAAGAATATTTATCTATTGTAAAGAATAGAGAATTTATGTATCTTTGGATTTCACAGGTACTTAGTCAGCTTACGGTGAATTTTATTACTTTTCTTCTTTTGTTAAGGCTTTTTGAAAGAACAGGGTCAAGTTTTGCGACTTCTCTTATATGGGTTTCTTATGCTTTGCCGGCTATTATTGTTGGGCCGGTAGCGTCTGCTTTTGTGGACATGCATGATAGAAGAAAAATTATGATGTTTGCGAATTTTGCCCAATTTTCTATAATACTGTTTTTTTCTTTCTTTTACGATTACTATCTTTACTTTTCATATTTTGTGGTTATTATCTATTCCCTTTTTAATCAGTTTTACCTTCCCTCGGAAGCAGCGAGTTTACAGTTTTTGGTTCCAAAAGATAAATTACCTCATGCAAACGCTCTTTTTTTTATGACCCAACAGATAGGTCTTATTCTTGGTTTTGGGTTGGCTGGAATTTTTAGTGAGTTTTTGGGTTTTTCCAGAACGATTTTTCTCGCCTCTTTGTTTTTACTTTTGGCTTTTGTAAGCGTTAGTTTCTTGCCTCCGATGAAGTTGTCAAAGGAAGAGTCAGGTAATATTGAAGAGAAAATTTTTATCTTTATAAAAGAAATTTTAGAAGGGTATTATTTTCTTAAAGTAAAAAAGAAAGTGCTGGCAGCCCTAGCTTTTTTGATAATTTTGCAGGTTTGTTTGGCTGTAGTTACCACAAACTTGCCGGTTATTGCAAGGCAGCTTTTGATGGTTAAACCAAACCATGCCAGTTTATATGCTGTCATTCCAGCTGGGTTAGGTGCGTTTGTAGGTGCACTAACCATTCCCAGAGTCGTGAACAAAAAGATTAGAAAAAAAGTGATAATCAGAAGTGCCCTCCTTCTTCTTACTGTCTCTTTGTGGTTGATTGTACTTTTGGTTCCTATGCTGACTTTTTATTTTCGAACTTTTGTTGCAGTTGTCCTTTTTTTCTTGGCAGGAATTTCTTTTTTAGCCAATATGATTCTTGCACAAACTTACATTCAAGAAAACACCCCCAAGACTCTTATGGGAAGGGTTTTTGGTATTTTTTGGTTTTTAACAACTGTGGCAACAGTTATTCCAGTATTATTCTCAGCCACCATTACTGATCTTTTGGGAGTAGGAACCGTGCTAACAACTTTAGGTTTTATAAGCTTGGGTGTTTATGGAATTTCCCTTTTGTATGAGAGAAAGATAAAATTTTTCCGGTATGTCTGAGAACTATACACCAGTTATAGGCCTTGAAGTACATATTGAGCTTGCTACCAAGTCTAAAATGTTTTGTGGTTGCCCTGCAGATCACTTTGCTAAAAAACCCAATACCCAAGTTTGTCCCATTTGCCTGGGTCTTCCGGGCGCTCTTCCTTACGCCAATAGGATTGCCATAGAAAATACTATAAAGCTTGGCCTTGCCTTAAAGGCCAAGATTGCAACTTTTTCCAAGTTTGACAGAAAACACTACTTTTACCCGGACTTACCAAAGGGATATCAGATAAGCCAGTATGATTTACCTTTGTGTAGCGGCGGGATTTTTAAAATTCAAAGTTCTAATTCTAAGATTAGAATTAGAAGAATTCATCTTGAAGAAGATACCGGAAAGTTAATCCACCAAAAAATAAATGCTAGAAGTGTAACTTTGGTCGATTTTAATAGAAGTGGAGTTCCTCTTGTTGAGCTTGTGACTGAGCCTGATTTTGAAAACTCTGATGATGTTATTGAGTTTTTACAAGAGATTCAAAGGCTTGTCCGCTATCTCAAAATATCAAGCGCCGATATGGAAAAGGGGTCGATGAGACTGGAAGCAAATGTTTCTCTTAGAGAAACTCAAAAGCCGGCTTCCCATATTCCCCAATATAAAGTTGAACTTAAAAATATTAATTCTTTTAGATTCTTAAAAAATGCTCTCGAAGCTGAAATTCGTCGTCAAAAAGATATCCTCTCAAAAGGTGGGAGAGTTATCCAAGAAACCAGGGGTTACAACGAGTTAAAAAAGACAACCTTTAGTCAAAGATCTAAGGAGGAAGCTCATGATTATAAGTATTTTCCTGAGCCCGATATTCCGCCTCTTAAAATTTCTCCTACCCTGATAGCTATTCTTAAAAAATCTCTTCCCGAGCTTCCCTGGGAAAAGCGACAAAGATTTGAAAAAGATTATAATCTTCCTTCTGAATACGCATTAATCTTGACTAATGAGAGCTCTAGAGCAGACTATTTTGAAAAAGTTATAATGTCAGAAAATCTAGGTATGACGCCCAAATATGTTGCTGGCCTTTTTGTAAATCAGAATCTTGACAGAAATTATCCCGAAAGCGCATCTCTTATAAGGAAATTGCACAAGATTAGTCATAAAGATTTTATAAGAGGCTCTAAGGTTAAAGAAGCTCTTGAGGAAGTACTAAAAAGAGAGACACGAGCTGTCTCTGATTATCAGAAAGGTAAGGGAGAGGTAATTGGATTTCTTATTGGACAGGTGCAAAAACTTTTGCAAGGCAAGGGTGACCCTAAGCAAATTAGGGAATTGTTGTTAACTAAATTGAAAAATGACTAAAAAAGAGTCTTTTGTCCATCTTCATTTGCATACAGAGTATTCGCTTTTAGATGGTCTTTCTAAAATTCGCAAGCTTATTGAGTATGTTAAGGAAAACAACATGAATACTGTGGCAATTAGTGATCACGGGGCAATGTATGGAGCGATAGAGTTTTATAAGGAAGCGACAAGTCAAGGAGTCAAGCCAATCATCGGAATGGAAGGTTATACCACAAATGTTGACTATAAAAGTCGTCCAGAGAGGGGAAAATTCAAAAATTTTCATCTCCTTTTGCTAGCTAAAAATAAGGAGGGTTATAAAAACCTTATGAAACTAACTTCCCTAGCGCATGTATATGGATATTATTATCGACCAAGGGTTGATAGGGAAACTTTAAAAAAGTATTCAAGGGGACTAATTTGTACATCAGCATGTCCTTTGGGTGAGGTCGGTCAAGCTCTAGTAGAAGATGATTACAATAGGGCAAGGGAGATAGTTTCTTGGTTTTTGGAATGTTTTGGAGAGGATTATTATCTTGAGATCCAGCGCCATGAATACGAAAAATATATTAAAGACGCCGCAAATGAGGAAATTGCAAGGCTATTGAGACAACAAGTTGCCAATGAAAAAAAGATTAACCAAGGAATTATTAGGTTGAGTAGAGAATTTGGCGTCCCTCTTGTAGCAACTAATGATGCCCATTACGTCAAGAAAGAAGATGCAGTTGCTCAGGATATCCTTGTGTGTGTAGCAACGGGCAAAAATGTTTCTGACACACAACGCCTGCGATTTATTGACTCCCCGACTTTTTATGTGCGTAGTCCACAAGAAATGCGTGAGCTTTTTGCTGATATTCCTGAAAGTATTGAAAATACCAAGAAAATTGCAGATAAATGCGATGTCGAAATAACTTTGGGTCAATGGTTTTTCCCAAAGATAGATTTACCCAATGGAGTTAGAGCCCAAGATGAGCTTAAAAGAAAAGCACGTGAGGGAATAAAAAGGAAGTTTTCAAAAGTGAGCCAAAGCTTGAAAAACAGACTTGAATATGAACTTGAGGTAATTATCAAAAAGGGTTATGCTCCTTATTTTCTAATTTTTGAAGATATGGCTAATTGGGCTAAGGAGCGTTCAATTCCAATAAACACAAGAGGGTCAGCCGCAGGAAGCTTAGTAAGTTACGTTTTGGGTATAACCACAGTAGACCCAATAGAATACAACTTACCTTTTGAGAGATTTCTTAATCCTTTTAGACCCTCTCCTCCCGATATTGATATTGATGTAGCAGATGACAAAAGGGATGAAATGATTTTGTATTTAATTGAGAAATACGGCAAGGATAGAGTAGCCCAGATATGTACTTTTGGAAGAATGTTGGCTAGGGCTTCTGTAAGAGACGTTGCTCGAGTTCTTGGATTTCCATATTCTACTGGAGATAGAATTGCAAAACTTATCCCCATGGGATCGCAGGGTTTCCCAATGACAATAGATAGAGCTCTTAAGGAGAGTAAAGACTTAAAAGCTTTGTATGAATCTGATAAAGATGCCAAAAGGATTATTGACCTTGCAAAGCAGATTGAAGGTAATGCAAGGCATATTTCGGTTCATGCGGCTGGTATAGTAATTGCTCCCACAAATTTAGTTGATTTTACACCGATTCAACTTGACCCCTCCGGAGACAGAATAATTACCCAGTATGAAATGCACACTTGTGAAGACATAGGCCTTGTCAAGCTTGATGTTTTAGGGATAAGAAACTTATCTATTTTAAGAGGTGCAGTCGAACTAGTTAGACAGACTAGGGGGGTAGAGATAGACCTTACTAAAATTCCTCTTGATGATAAAAAGACCTTTGAGATGCTCTCAAGAGGTGAGACGATGGGCACTTTCCAACTTTCAGGAAGCGGAATGACCCGCTTTCTGGTTGAGTTAAAGCCCGAAAGAGTAGAAGACATTATGGCAATGATTGCCCTTTTCAGACCTGGACCAATTGCAAATATACCAGAATATATCGCCAGAAAACGCGGCGAGAAACCGGTTAGCTATTATCACCCCAAGATGAAAAAGTTTTTGAGTAAATCTTACGGTATTTTAGTCTATCAAGATGACCTTCTTTTTACAGCCATTGAGCTTGCAGGTTATAACTGGGAAACGGTTGATAAATTTAGAAAAGCAGTAGGCAAGAAAATTCCCGAAGAAATGGCAAAACAACACCAAATTTTTGTTGAGGGATGTATGAAACACTCAGGTATGAGTCGTGAAGAAGCTGAGGGGCTTTGGAAACTTTTTGAACCCTTTCAAGGATACGGTTTTAACAAGGCTCATGCCGCAAGCTATGGAATGGTTGCTTATCAGACCGCTTATATGAAAGCGAATTATCCTGTTGAGTTTATGTGTTCGCTTTTAACTGCCGAAGCCGGCGATAAAGATAAAATTTCTGCCGCAGTTAATGAATGCAGAAAAATGAAGATTGTGGTTCTACCTCCTGATATAAACGAGAGTGATGTTGGTTTTAAGATAGTGGAATACAAAGAGTCACTTGACAGAAGGGCGATAAGATTTGGATTAGAGGCAATTAAAAATGTTGGTAAAGCGGCAATAGAGGCGATTATTTCAGCTAGGAAAGACGGGCCTTTTGCCAATTTTGCGGACTTTTTGACAAGGGTTGACTCAAGAAAAGTAAATAAAAAGGTTTTAGAAAGCCTGATTAAGGTTGGCGCAATGAGCAAATTTGGCTCACGTGCTTCGCTTTTGACTTCAATGGAGGAACTGCGCAGTAAAATAGGAAAGACAACTTCGAATTCCTCCCAGCAACAAGGACTTTTTACAGGAGAAGAACTTAATAAAGTTTCTTCTCAGGACATGAATTTCTTCATTAATACCGATATTGCCGAGTTTAGCGATGAGGAGTTACAGAGCCTTGAGCGCCAGCTTCTTGGTTTATCTCTTTCAGCAAAACCAATTAGCGAACTTATCGGCAAATTTGAGCCCCACGCAACTCACAAAATTTATGAAATTTATTCTCCCACTACTTTTGACCAACAAGTGAGGATTGCGGCCGTGGTTTCCGAGGTGCGTGTTATAGTTACTAGGAAAAGTGGTCAGGAGATGGCTTTTGTAAAAGTGCAAGATGATACTGGAAGTGTGGAACTTGTTGTTTTTCCCAGCGTTTTTCAGACTACTAGGTCTTTTTGGGTTGATAATAAACCTCTTCTGATTTCAGGTAAGATAGATAGCAGAGAGGAACTGCCCACAATCATTGTCGAGGCAGTAGCCGAAAATGAAAGCCAGATAAGTAAACAGAGTGAAGATCGTTTGTTTATTAAAATTCCTCGTTTTACCAAGCCCGAACAACTTAAAAATCTTAAAAAGTTGTTTTTGTCGCACCCCGGTAACCAATCAGTGAGTATTGTTTTTGAAGAAAATAATCAGAAAATGGATTTGCCTTTTAAAATTTCGTGGAGTGAGCGGCTGGCAAGACTGATCGCACAAGTTCTTGAATAGTTGGACTACATTGGGTTAAAATAGCCTGTTTCAAAATTTTTTACGAGACTCTAAAAATTAATAATATCTAAACAAAATAAGACAATGGCATTATTTGTAAAACATAAAGAAACCCAATTTGGGGTGGGAGACATTATCAAAGTTTTTCAGAAAATTAAGGAAGGTGAAAAATTTAGGCTTCAGGCTTTTGAGGGTATGGTTATTGCCATAAGAGGTCATGGAGAATGTAAAAGCTTTACTGTCAGAAGAATTGGAACTCAAGGCATTGGTATTGAGCGTATTTTTCCGTTGATGACCCCTGTTATTGAGAAAATAGAAGTTGTAAGAAAAGGGGTAAGAGGGGTAAGGCGTGCCAAACTTTATTATACAAGAGAAAAAAGTAAAAAAGAGATAGAAAAAATTTATACAAGAGTCCATAGACGCGAGCAGGCTAAAAAGAGTAGCAAAGAAAAAACAATCAAGAAGCCACTTAAGAAAACTTCTAGGAAAAAGGTTTAATCTAAAGTTATTGACTCTTGACGAGTGTTATAATAGGTTATGCTTGTTTTAGGAATTGATCCGGGTACGGCCACAACAGGCTATGGACTTGTAAAAATGGGTGAGGACTCTTTTGAAGTTTTGGATTTTGGTCTAATTGAAACAGACAAGAATGGTGACGCAGCAGGGAGGTTGCGAGAAATAGAAAAAAAGCTCTTGAAAATTTTGGATTTTTACACTCCAGATGTCATGGCTATAGAGAAGCTTTTCTTTGCAACTAATGCCAAAACGGCTATTGCTGTAGGACAAGCACAGGGGGTAATTCTTCTTTGTGCAGCCAAAAAGAACACGCTGGTGTGTGAATATGCTCCTGCCATGATTAAAAAGATAATTTCAGGAGATGGCAGGGCTGATAAAAAAAAGATGCAGAAGCACTTACGTAAACTTTTGGGATCAAAGGTAAAAAGTCGTGCTCATAAAAAGACTCACTTTGATAATGAAGCGGATGCTCTGGCTGTGGCAATGTGCCACATCCTAAGGGTTAAAACTCTAAGGGAAGGTGGTGATAAAAATGCCAGGATTTAAGGTTGGTAAAGTTACTCACTATTACGATAAAATTGGAGTTGCTATTGTTGAGCTGGAGTCAGATTTGGCAGTGGGGGATAAAATTAAATTTGTCAGGGGAGGGGAAGATCTTTTCGAACAGACAGTGGAGTCAATGCAAATAGAACACAATAAAATTGAATCCGCCAAGAAAGGAGATACAATAGGCTTAAAAGTTAATGAGGAGGTAAAAGAGGGTGCTGAGGTTTTCAAAATCTAAAAAAAATAAACGCATAAGATGGAGACCAGCTCTTGATGTTGCTCAAAAACTTCAAAAAATTATCTCCTCAATAGAAAATGAAAAGTTAAAAACTACCAGAATTTTTTGTGTCAGAAGTTCAAATGCAAAAACTCAAGCTTTTGCCAGAATTTGGGGGCTCTCAAGAATCTGGCAAGAAGTTCTAAAGCAAGAGCCTGCATACATAATTGAGGTGATTTCAGAAAAATTTGACAAGCTTTCTGATAAAGAAAAGGATAGAGTGCTTTTACATGAACTTGCTCATATTCCTAGAAACGTTTCGGGGGCACTTCTTCCTCATCGAAGTCGCGGAAAAGGAAAATTTAAAGATAAGCTTAAAAGATTGATTTACTCTTACGAAAAAAAATGAATATTTACATTATTCACGGAGATGATGAGATAAGCTCTAGGGAGTACTTTTTGAAGCTTATCAAAAAACAAAAAGGAAATGAAATACTTCGTTTTAGAGATAATTATCCGGGGGGCATTGGGTCCTTTCTGAAATCGCAGAGTCTATTTTGTGATAAAACCTTATTTGTTTTAGAAGATTTATCTTCAATTAGCAAAAAGGAGCTGGTCTGGCTAGCAAAAAATGTTCCCAGACTTAAGGGGAATTTAATAATCTATGAAAAAAAAGAAATAGCATCCTTTATTCTTAAGATTTTTCCCCAAAATACGAAGTTCAAAAAGTTTGACTTGCCAAAACTGATTTTTATTTTCTTATCAATGATTAAACCCGGTAATACTCAAAAGGTGCTAGAAATGCTCCACAGGGTAGTCTTAATTGAGCCTCCTGAGTTTGTATTTGCTCTTTTGGCAAGTCATTTCAGAGATTTATATTGGGCCAAAGTTGACCCCCAAACACTTCTATATCCGGCATGGAGAGTTGGCAAACTGAAGTCGCAAGCCTCGCATTTTTCGGAAAAAAAACTAGCAAAATTCATTAAAAGATTGGCCGAAATAGACCTTTTGGTAAAAACTTCTCAAGCTCAATTACTTTCTTCTCTTGACCTTATGTTTATCAGGGAATTAGAATAAGTAACTTCAATGGATATGAAAATTGACCCAACAATCTTTAAGGCATACGATATAAGAGGGGTATATCCTGATTCATTAAACGAAGAAGTTGCTTTTCGGATAGCTAGGGCTTTCAGCGAGATAATAAGACGGGAAAATCCAGGTAAAAAGCCTGCTGTAGTGGTTTCCTATGATGCCAGACTCTCAAGCCCAAAGCTTCTACCTAAAATTTTTGAAGGACTGACTTTTTCCGGAATTGACGTTTGTGATATCGGTCTTTCTTCAACACCTACTTTTTATTTTGCGGTTTCTTATTGGAATTATGACGGTGGAATTCAGATTTCTGCTTCTCATAATCCGCCGCAATGGAATGGCTTCAAACTAGTTAGAGCAAGGGCGGTTCCCATAAGCGGAGAAAAGGGAATCTACGAGATTCGCGATATGGTTATTAAAAATGTTTTTAGCGAGATTTCAGAAAGAGGAACAGTGCACAGAAAAGAAAAAGTGGTTGATGAGGTTGTTGAATACATGAAAAGGAAAGTAGATTTAGAGTCTATAAAGCCTTTCAAAGTGGTTGCCGATCCCGCTAATGCCATGGGTGCTTTGGATTTGGAGGCAGTTTTTAAGGTCTTGCCTTGTAATCTTGTCAGAATGAATTTTAATCTTGATGGAAATTTTCCTTCTCATCAACCGGACCCCTTTAAAGAAGAGAATTTAGTTCCCCTTCAAAAAAGAGTAAAAAGTGAAAAGGCAGATCTTGGTATTGCCACTGATGGTGATGGGGACAGATACTTTTTTGTTGACGAAAATGGTGAAGTAATTAGACAGGAAATTCTGCGCGGAATCATGGCCCAATTAGCACTTAAAGATAATCCCGGAGCCACAGTCTGCTATGACATTCGGCCAGGCAGAATTACAAAGGAGATGATTGACGCAGTCGGCGGGAAAAGCGTGATGACAAAGGTTGGGCATTCCTTAATCAAAGAAAAAATGCTTGAGGTGGATGCAGTTTTTGGCGGCGAATCCTCTGGTCATTATTTTTATAAATTTCCCTTCGGCACTTTCGAAGCTCCTATTCTTTTGACTTTAAAATTTTTAGAGTATCTTTCAATAAGTGGTAAAACTCTTTCCCAGACAATTGCTCCCTATAGGAAATATTTTCACTCAGGTGAGATTAATTCTGAAGTAAAAGATAAAGAAGCAAAAATGAGAGAGATTGCTGAAAAATATAAAGATGGGAATGTTTGGTTTTTGGATGGAGTAAGTGTTGATTATCCTGATTTCTGGTTTAATGTGAGGCCAAGTAATACCGAGTCACTCCTTAGGCTTAATCTTGAAGCAGTTAGTAGAAAGCTTATGGAACAAAAAAGGGACGAAGTTTTGTCTTTGATAAGGTCTTGAATGTTTAGTCTTGATGATATCAGTCAAATAGAAAAATTAGATAAAGGAGGAGTAAGAGACTCTCTTGCTCAACTTCATAACCAAGCCGAGCAAGCTTGGAATGAGGTTTGGCAAATTGACCTTCCTAAAAATTGTCATCTTGTGGAAAATGTGGTTGTTTCTGGTATGGGAGGTTCTGGATTGGGGGCTAGAGTTGTTGACAGTCTTGTTTCATCTCGAGTGTGGGTGCCCTTGGAACTTTTTAGCGATTATTTTTTACCCAACTATGTTAACAAGAATTCTTTAGTTATAATATCTTCTTATTCAGGAAACACAGAGGAAACAATCTCCTCCTTTGAATACGCTCTTAAGAAAAAAGCCCAAGTTTTTATAATTACAACAGGTGGAAAATTAGCAGAATTAGCCAAAAAAAAACACCTACCAGCTTATATTTTTAAGCCTTGGGCAAACCCCGCTGCCCAACCTCGTCTTGCTCTTGGATACTCAATTGTTTCTATACTTACCCTCTTATGCCGCTTACGTCTTGTTGCTATCGAAGAGGATGAGGTAAGGGGGGGAATTGCCACTTTGCGAAAGTTTGTCGAAGAATTTTCTCTTGAGAAAAAAGAAAAAGAGAATGTGGCAAAAAAATTAGCCAAGATTCTCAAAGGAAAGATACCAGTTATTGTGGCTAGTGAACATCTTTGGGGAAGTGCCCACACTTTCAAAAACCAACTAAATGAGACATCCAAAACTTTTGCGGTTTGTTTTGACATTCCTGAACTTAATCACCACCTAATGGAGGGTCTTCGCAACCCCGCTCTAGCTAAAAAATACCTTTACTTTTTATTTTTGGAATCCAAACTTTACTCTTCTCAAATTGTTAAACGCTATAAACTTACAAAAGAGGTGGTTGATAAAAATGGGGTTGATCAGAACTCTTATACCTTTCGCTCGGGAGGAGTGACTAATCAGGTATTTGAAGCCCTGGCTCTTTCTAGCTGGGTTTCATACTATCTGGCAATGCTTTATGGGATTGACCCCCAAGTTATTCCTTGGGTTAACTATTTTAAGCAAAAGATGCTATAAATCTTTTTATGATTGCCAAATTTTGATCTTTACTTTACTATTAAAGAGAATTTTATGTCTGCCCAAGAATTTGTAGTAAATCTAAAAGACATCAGCAAAGATGACCTGCCCATTGTTGGGGGCAAGGGAGCAAACCTTGGTGAGATGATAAAAGCCGGTTTTCCGGTTCCACCAGGCTTTGCAGTTACGGTTTATTCTTATGAACTTTTTCTTGAAGAGAATAATTTAAAGGCCAGAATAAAAGATATTCTAAATTCGGTAAATATCAATAACCCTGATGAGCTCCAGAATGCATCAGAGAGAATTCAGAAACTTATTACCAAGGGAGAAATCCCCGAAATTGTCGCCAAAAACATAATATCTTCTTATAAGAAGCTTTCAGGTTATTTCAGAAAAGCCTTGGTAGCTGTGCGTTCTTCTGCAACTGCTGAAGATTTACCCACGGCCTCTTTTGCGGGTCAACAAGCCACTTTTTTAAATATTAGAGGCGAAGCAACTTTACTTTTCAAAGTCAGGGAGTGTTGGGCCTCTTTATTTACCGCACGGGCAATATTTTATCGAGTAGAAAACAAAATCCCTCACGAAAAGGTAAAAATTTCTGTTATTGTCCAAAAGATGGTGCAGTCAGAGGTTTCCGGAGTAATGTTTACAATTGACCCTGTAACAGAAGAAAAAGACAGAATAGTCATAGAGGCCATCTGGGGACTGGGCGAGATGATTGTTCAGGGCGCTGTTGTTCCTGATCGCTATGTTGTACAAAAAGATACCTTTGATATTTTATCAAAAGAGATATCTGACCAAACCCTTGAGTTAGTTATGAGCAAAGGTGAAACAAAAGAGGTTACAGTTCCCGTAAACAGGAAAGAGTCTCAAAAAATTTCAAACGGAGAAATTATTTATCTGGCCAAGATAGGTCAAAAACTTCAAGAGCACTATTATTTTCCACAAGACGTGGAATGGGCCAAAGAGGGCAAGAATATTTATATTGTTCAAACCCGGCCAATTACCACAATTGGCAATATTGTAAAGCGCAAAGAAATAAAGCTTGAAGGTGAAAATATCCAGCTACCCTCTTCTCCTATCTTAACAGGAGCAGCTGCTAGTCCGGGAATTGGAGTTGGACCAGTGGTCATAGTGAAATCTCCTAAAGAAGTGGGCAAAGTTAAACATGGAGAGGTTTTGGTTGCGCCAATGACTAGTCCTGATTTTGTGCCTGCCATGAAGAAGGCTGCGGCTATTGTTACCGATGAGGGTGGGCAAACATCTCATGCAGCTATTGTTTCAAGAGAACTTGGAATACCCTGCGTTGTTGGTACAAAAGAAGCTACAACAAAACTTAAAGATGGAGTGGTAGTTACAGTTGATGGAAAAAGTGGTAATGTCTATTTGGGTGGTAAGGTTGTTTATACCAAAGTTAAAAAAGACAAGCATAAAAAGATAAATTATCAAACGGCAACAAAAGTTTATGTTAATCTGGCAGAACCAGAGAGAGCAGGTGAGATAGGAAAGATGGATTTTGATGGGGTTGGCCTTTTGAGAGCAGAGTTTATGATAGCAAACATAGGAATTCATCCCAAGGAAGCAATCAAAAATAAAAAACAAGATATGTTTGTTAAAAAATTAGCCCATGACTTGGAAAAATTTTGTAAAGCTTTTAACCCCAGGCCAGTAGTCTATAGGGCTACAGATTTTAAAACCAACGAGTACAGATCTCTTCCCGGTGGAGAAAGATGGGAACCCCAAGAGCCAAATCCCATGCTCGGGTTTAGGGGGGCATTTCGTTATATTGCAACACCAGAAGTGTTTAATTTAGAGCTTCAGGCTATTAAAAAAGTGCGCAAGAAATATAAAAACCTATGGCTGATGATTCCATTTGTGCGCTCTCCTGAGGAGCTTAGAAAAGTTAGACGCTTGGTTGCCGCAGAGGGTCTTTTTGAAAGTACTACCTTTAAGTTTTGGATGATGGTGGAATTGCCGGTTAATGTCATAAAATTAAAAGATTTTATTGAGGTTGGGATTGACGGGGTTTCAATAGGTTCAAATGATTTAACAATGCTTCTTTTGGGAACCGACAGAGATAATTCTGAGGTGGCAAGTTGTTTTGACGAAAGGGCTCCGGTAGTGTATTGGGCGTTAAAGAGAGTCATTAGAACATGCATTAAATATAACATTACCTCTTCTATTTGCGGACAAGCGCCAAGCGAGTATGAAGATTTGGTAGAAAAACTGGTAAGATGGGGAGTAACCAGTGTTTCAGTTAATCCTGACACTCTAGAAAGAGTCAGAGAAGTTGTTTATAACGCCGAGAAAAAACTCGCAAAGAACTAAAAAAGCTTTTGTACCATGGCTAAAATATCACATATTTGGGCAAGAGAAATTTTGGATTCTCGAGCCATTCCAACTCTTGAAGCAGCTTGTAAGCTTGATAACGGTCAAGTAGTTGTTGCTTCTGTTCCCTCCGGTGCCTCAACCGGCACACATGAGGCCTTGGAGCTTCGGGACGGAGATGAATTTCGTTACAAAGGCAAAGGTGTCCTAAAAGCAGTTGAGAATGTTAACAAAATCATCGGCCCTGCCTTAATTGGTCGGGATCCCTCTGATCAGAAAGGGATTGATTTGAGTTTAAAACAACTTGATGGGACGGAAAACAAGTCAAGGTTAGGTGCCAATAGTCTTTTGGTGGTTTCAACGGTTGTTTTAAAAGCGGCTGCAAGTGCAAATAATATGCCCCTTTACTCTTGGGTGCAAAATTTGGCAACCGCCATGGGAATCAATGTAAAATTACACGTTCCCACACCAATTTTTAATATGATAAACGGTGGTTTGCACGGAGCGGGGAACTTGGATTTTCAGGAATTTTTCGTTATTCCTACTACCTCTAAGACTTTCAGCGAGGGATTAAGAATGGGTGTGGAGGTTTATTTGAGTTTAGGTGAGACGTTGAAGCGTCAAGGAGCCATTCACTCTGTGGGAGATGAGGGAGGTTATGCCCCAAATCTTTTTACAAATGCGGATGCCTTGGAAACTTTACTTTCAACCATTAGAAATGTTGGTTTGACGATGGGCAGAGATGTCTTTTTAGGCTTGGATGTTGCGGCTACTACTTTTTACAAAGACGGTACTTATTCAATTCGAGATAAATCAGCTCCTTTAAATGAGGACGGAATGATTGATTACTATAAAGCTCTGAATGAAGAATACCATATGTCAATTTTGGAAGACCCTCTACATGAGGATGCGTGGGTGGGATGGGAAAAGCTTTTTGCGGTTTTAGGAGATCAGCTGATTATTGTTGGGGATGACCTTTTGGTTACCAATCCCAAAAGACTTCAAAAAGCGATAGTCGAGAAAGCATGTAATGGCATTTTAGTTAAGCCCAACCAGAGCGGGACAATTTTGGAAACTTTAGAAGTAATTAAAACAGCTCAAGCAGCAAATATGAAAATTATTGTCTCTCATAGATCAGGAGAAACAAATGACTGGTTTATCGCAGATTTCGCAGTCGGCGTGGGAGCTGATTTTGTAAAGTTTGGAGCACCAGCCAGAGGTGAAAGAGTAGCCAAATATAATCGTCTTTCTTCTATTGAGCAGGAGTTAATTTACTTAAAGAAATGAATTTTAAGAAAGACTCCGCTAATTTCATAGTCTTGGCAGTTTTAGACGGCTGGGGTATTGCTCCAGCGGGTCCTGGAAACGCAATTAGCTTAGCCAATACAGTAAATATTAATCGACTTTGGGTATCTTGTCCGCATACTCAACTGGCAGCTTCTGGTGAGGCAGTTGGTCTTCCCAGAGGTGAGGATGGAAATACAGAAACTGGTCACATTAATCTTGGGGCAGGAAGAATCGTATATCAGGACTTAGCCCGAATCAATATGGCCATAGCAGATGGGAGTTTTTTTGATAACGAAATTTTAAACGCGGCCCTAAATCATACCCTCTCAAATAATTCCAATCTTCATTTAATGGGTCTTGTGGGAGCAGGTGGCGTACACTCAAACATAGAGCACCTTTTTGCTTTAATTCAACTAGCCAAGAAAAAAAATATAAAGCGGGTTTTTTTACATCTTTTTACTGATGGAAGGGATTCACCTCCAACTTCGGCAAAAACTTATATAGAGAAAGTAGAAGAAGTTATAAAAAAGGAAGGTGTTGGTAAGATAGCCTCACTAATGGGTAGGTATTGGGCAATGGACAGAGACCGGAGATGGGACAGGACGCAAAGGGCTTATTTTGCTCTAACTAGGGGGGAGGGTAAGTATGAGCGCTCTCCCTATGAGGCATTGGAAAACTCCTATAATCAAGGTATTACCGACGAGTTTATAGAACCAACTCTTCTTGTTGATGAGAAGGGATTTCCATTAGCAACCATATCAGACAATGACGCTGTGATTTTTTTTAATTTTCGTATTGACAGACCCAGACAACTGACATCTGCTTTTGTAGTATCTGATTTTAGAGAAGGAAACGTTGCTCTTGAATTTGATCCTTTTTTAGAGCGTTACGAGAAAACCCATCTCTCCCAAAAGGTGGCCAGCTATCAAAAACTTTTTAATCGCGGCAAAGCCTTAACAAACCTTTTTTTTGTGATGATGACCCAGTATTCCTCTGGTTTGGTGGCATCAGGCGCAAAACCCGCCTTTCCTCCTGAAAAGGTTGATATGCCGCTTGGAAAGGTCATCTCCATAAATAAATTGTTACAGTTGAGAATGGCGGAAAGCGAGAAAGAGCGTTTTGTAACATATTATTTTAATGGTCAAAACGAGGAAATTTTTCCGGGAGAAGACAGACTTATTACTCCTTCCCCAAATGTACCAACCTACGATCAGAAGCCGGAAATGTCTGCCAGAGAGCAGACTGAAAAACTCTTACAAAAATTGCAGGAAAAGAAATACTCCTTTATTCTGATAAACTACGCCAATCCAGACATGGTAGGGCACACTGGAAACATTGGTCCGACCGTTAAGGCTTGCGAAGTAGTTGATGAGTGCATCGGAAAAATTGTCAACTTTGTTTTGGCTTACGATGGAGTTTTATTTATAACTGCAGACCATGGAAATGCAGAGGAAATGATTAATCCCGAAAGCGGTGCCATTGACACTGAACACAGCAAAAACCCGGTGCCTTTTATTGTTGTTTCTAAAAAATATCTAGGGAAGCATGATATGCTCTCTACTGGTATTTTAGCAGATGTTGCTCCAACTATTCTTTCACTTCTTAAAATCGAAATACCCTCTTCAATGACAGGCAGAAATCTATTGGCAGAATTAGAAACTTATAGAAAATAATTTATCTTTCAAAGATATTTTTGGATAATATCCATAAAACGGGCAAAAAGCTTTCCTTTGTTGTTTTTTAGGTGTTCAATTACAGGAGGTAAGATGGAAATAAATATTACCAAGGCAATTATCGGCAGGAGATATTTATCAACATCTCCTATTACATTACCCAAAAAATAACCAAGAAGAAGCATACTATCTGACCAAAAAATTCCGCCAAAGATATTGAATGCTAAAAAGCGAGGATAGTACATTTTCCCGACCCCTGCAACAATTGGTGCAAAAGTGCGAATAATAGGTATAAAGCGGGCAAGAATTATGGTTTTACCGCCGTGTTTTTGATAGAAAGAATGGGCCCTCTCAAGGTGTCTTTTATCGAACAAAAGAGATTTCTCTTTTTGAAAAATTTTTGGACCAACTTTATTGCCAAACCAGTATCCAACCGAATCACCAGCAATAGCACACAAAGGAAGAAAAATTAGCAAAATATAAATATTAAAAAACCCCTGGCTAGCCAGAAGACCGGCAGTTACCAAAAGACTGTCTCCCGGAAGAAAAAAGCCAAAAAAAAGTCCTGACTCAGCAAAAACAATAGAACAAATTCCCAGATACCCTACCGTTGTAATGAACTCCTTTAAGTCAAAGCCCATGAGTTTTAATTCTAAAAAGTATTTAGATTAAAAAACAAGAGGAAAAAAATAGGGCGCTTATAGCGGACGCGTTTCGATGATCAATATCATTTATCATTTTTAAGAGTGATTACGGCAATACCTCCTTCCATAGGGTTTTTTGTTTGGTAAGGGAGGGAGGATAAAGGGCAATAAGCTCAGGAGCAAATTCAAAAACTTCAGAAGGTGTGTTTTGATTGTCTGCTCCTAAGTCTCTAC